>Ga0209091_10004031_pt1 | contig 11594 bp, 7 predicted proteins | sample ArcticOcean_MG_C_6_FD_187438 | JGI IMG/M metagenome (GOLD analysis project Ga0209091, IMG submission 187438) | Marine microbial communities from western Arctic Ocean - ArcticOcean_MG_CB8_128 (SPAdes) (version 2) | ecosystem: Environmental > Aquatic > Marine > Oceanic | place: Arctic Ocean...
AAATAGTCCCTGGCGATAAAGTGTCTATTGATGTTGCGGCGAAGGGTGGCGGGTCAGAAGCTAAATCAAAATTTGCTATGCTCAATCCCTCAGATTCTGTGGTTGATTGGGTGCTTAAAATGGTACCCACCATGGGTGCTGGCTGGTGTCCGCCCGGAATTCTGGGCATTGGTATAGGCGGAACGGCCGAAAAAGCCATGCTGATGGCGAAAGAGGCACTACTTGAGCATATTGATATTCAAGATTTGCAGGCCAAGGGGGCTGAGAATCGTAATGAAGAACTGCGGCTGGAGCTATTTGACAAGGTAAATGGGTTGGGTATCGGTGCCCAAGGTCTCGGTGGTTTAACGACGGTCTTAGATATTAAGATCAAAGATTATCCGTCGCATGCAGCCAATAAAGCCGTAGCGATTATTCCCAACTGTGCGGCGACTCGCCACGCCCATTTTGAGCTGCTTGGATTAGGCCCCGTACAGCTTGATCCCCCAAACCTAGAGGACTGGCCAGAGATAACCTGGGAACAGGACGAGTCTGTGCGGCGGGTTAATCTGGACACGGTTACCCAAGGTGATATCGAGCAGTGGAAGCCAGGCGACACGCTATTACTTTCTGGGAAGATGTTAACTGGTCGTGATGCAGCACATAAAAAAATGACCGATATTTTGGCGAGGGGTGAGCAATTACCCGTCGATCTAAGAGGGCGATTTATTTACTATGTGGGTCCAGTTGATCCGGTCGGCGATGAGGCTGTGGGTCCTGCGGGCCCAACGACAGCGACGCGTATGGATAAATTTACTCGCACGCTATTGGAGGAGACTGGCTTGATGGGTATGGTTGGGAAGGCTGAGCGCGGGCAGATTGGTATTGATGCCATCAGAGATAACCAGGCCGTATATCTTATTGCCGTTGGTGGTGCCGCCTACCTAGTTTCAAAAGCGATTATCAATGCCGAAGTTATAGCCTTTCCAGAGTTGGGGATGGAGGCGATCTATGAGTTTGAAGTGAAGGACATGCCTGTGACTGTTGCCGTGGATACTATTGGCGAGTCGGTGCACCGTATTGGACCAGCAATCTGGCAAGCGAAAATTGAGCAACATCGGATTACAATAAGCTGATCGTCATTGTCTTGCCGAGAGTCTTGGTTTTTCCAGCTTACGCTTGAACAGCTTCATTATATTGCCTACGTTAAAAGCGACTCACATTAATGGGTCAAATCTAGCCGTTAGAAGCATCGCTTAATTTCAGAAATTTAGGTCATAAAAACTATTTATTCTATTATTGGTGGACTGTTTATTGCCTTATCCGGTTCCGGTATGGCGTTGGACAACTGGTATCTTGGGCAAGTTGCAGGATCGCAGGTCGGCCTCCAGCTCGGCAAACATCTTACAAACAATGTAGCTCTGGAGATTGGCTATGGCGAGGGCATCAGTCACGACGATATAAAGGTCACTTCCCTGACGGCGATTCTTTGGTTTGGTACAAAATCTGACAGCTGGCGACCCTATGGTCTCCTCGGCGGAAATTACTATGACTTTGATGCAACAAACAATTTGAGTGTGGATCATAAACTCGCCTATGGGAGGGCTATAGCCCGCGTTGGAGTTGGTACCATGGTGAATCAAAACTAGCAGTTCCGTGCGGGCGTGCGCGGGATGTTGAGAGGTAATGACGAAGAGGTTGGTATTCATCTGTCCCTCAATCGGGTCTTTGGGCCGAAAGCAGCACCTGCTCGAGCGGTCACTGCGCCTAATCCAATGATCGCTGTGCTCCCTAAGGTTCGCACCATCACTATTAGCCTAAACGTTAAATTCGAATTTAATAAAGACGTCGTGCTTGCTGTTTATAGCGAAGAGTTGGCTACCATTGCGTCTGCGATGATGGAGCAAGATCATATCGATCTCGTTCTACAGGGGCATACGGATAGTATGGGTACTGTGGAATATAATCGTGGCCTATCTGAGCGTCGCGCCCAAGCGGTTAAAAGGAGGCTCTCTGCTGACTATGGTATTCCCGGCAATCGCTAATCGGCCGTGGGTTATGGGGAAACTAGACCGATAGAAAATGATACCCGCGAAGGGCGCAAACTTAATCGTCGTGTCGTCGGTGAGATGTCTTATTCAGAAGTGCAGTTAGATTAAGCATTCTTTCTGTCGGAGCGTATAGATTTATATAGACAAGAATGTCGGTGTTATCTTGGTAGAAAAACGGCGCCTGTCTGCGCCGTTTTTTTCGCCTATAATAAAACATCAAAAGTCAGCCTGAGGGTAATACTGTGAGTATGACATTTTATTGGCACGACTATGAAACTTTTGGCGTTGACCCGTCTAAGGATCGGCCCTCTCAGTTTGCGGGTCTGCGCACGGATGAGAATCTCAATATAATTGGCGACCCCCTAGTGATTTATTGCCGGCCCCAAAAGGATATATTGCCGGCACCGCTGGCCTGTTTGATAACCGGGATAACGCCGCAACATGCTCAGGAACACGGGTTGCCAGAGCCGGACTTTATTGAAGCTATTCACCGCGAGCTTTCAGTTTCTGGTACCTGCGGCGTTGGCTATAACAGCATTCGTTTTGACGACGAAGTAACACGATATACCCTCTACCGTAATTTTTATGATCCCTACCAAAGAGAGTGGGCAAATGGTAACTCGCGCTGGGATATTATCGATATGATGCGTCTTACCCGAGCGCTACGCCCCGAAGGTATTGAATGGCCAGATCATGAACCAGGTAGGCCCAGTTTCAAATTAGAGCATCTCACCGCGGCCAATGGCTTGGCTCATGAAGCCGCCCATGATGCGCTTTCCGATGTGACCGCCACGATCGCCTTGGCGAAATTGGTTAAGGAAAAACAGCCGCGACTGTTTGAATATGTGGTCAATAATCGAGGCAAGAAGGCCGTTGCGGAGATGTTAAATTTGGAAGCACGCAAACCCTTTTTCCACATTTCTGGCATGCTCGACAAAGCCCATATGTATGGCGCGGTAATGATGCCCTTAGCCAAACACCCGAGCAATAATAATGGCGTTATCTGTTTTGATTTATCTGCCGACCCGGAGCTACTAATTAGTTTGAACGTAGAAGAAATTCAACGTCGAGTATTTACCTCGGCGGCAGAATTGCCGGAGGACACTGAGCGCATCCCTCTCAAGGTAATACATCTGAACAAGGCGCCCATCGTGACCACGCCAAAATTAATCGATGCAGAGGCAGCCGAACGATTGGCTATCGACATGAGGCTCTGTGAACAACATTGGCAGCGTGTGCACCAGGTCAATCTGCATAGCAAATTACAGCAGGTATTTGCGACGCCGTCATTTGCCCCTAAAATGGAAGCCGAACAGCAGCTGTATCAAGGCTTTTTACCTAACAGTGACAAGGGGCTGTTAGACGAAGTCCGCCGCGCGAGCGTGAAAGATTTTAGCGAGCAGTATTTCCACTTCTCGGATAAGCGATATAACCAGCTACTGTTTAATTATCGTGCCCGATATTTTAGTGAGTCACTGTCTGTCGACGAGCAAAATAGCTGGCAGGAAAGCTGTAAATGGCGGCTTAGTGACCCAATGTCGGGATACCTGACCCTTGCACAGCAGGCGGCTGAGATTAAGACATTATTGGGGGATAGCAGCCTCTCAGAGGAGAAACGTAGTGTATTAGCTGCATTACAGGCTTGGGCTGCGGATATTAGAGTGGAATTTTCACTAGAGTAAGGGGGCTAAAAAGGCTAAAATCCGCGGAATTAATTGCCCCGAGGCATCAGCTTGAATTTTACCGGCGCGCATATACTTTCAACAAACCAGTTCCAACGTCAAGATGTCGAGCAAATATTCGCTGTGGCCGACGAAATGGAGGTCTATGCTTTACGCAAAAAGGTCACCCGCGTATTGGAAGGCGCTATTCTTGGCAATATGTTTTTTGAGGCCAGCACCAGAACTCGAGTGAGCTTTGGTTCGGCGTTTAATCTGCTGGGTGGTGAAGTTCGTGAAACGGCAGGTTTTGAAAATTCCGCATTAGTTAAGGGAGAATCCCTGCAAGATACCGCGCGCATACTGTCTGGTTTCAGTGATGTTATCTGCATGCGTCATCCGGTGTCAGGTTCAGTAGCTGACTTTGCCAGTGCCAGTCGCGTGCCAGTCCTGAATGGCGGTGATGGCGCCAACGAACATCCTACCCAAGCACTACTCGACCTATACACTATCCGCCGAGAACTGGCGGGGACAGCTGGGCGTGCTATAGACGGCCTTAAAATCGCTATGATCGGCGATCTGCGTCATGGCCGCACAGTTCATTCTCTGGGTAGACTGCTGTCGCTTTACGATAATATTGAGGTAGTGCTTATTTCACCCGAAGAGCTGACCTTACCCGAATCAATAGTTGAACATATGCGCAGCGCTGGAGCCAAGGTCAGTATCTCTCATGAACTGACTAACAGCATTCGTGATGTCGATATTGTTTACTCCACACGTATCCAGGAAGAGCGCTTTTCTAGTAAAGAAGATGCTGATTTATACCGTGGTAAGTTTCGTCTTAATCAGGCGATCTATACTGAATTTTGCCAGCCCAATACCGTCATCATGCATCCATTACCAAGAGATTCTCGGGCCGATGCCAATGAGTTAGACAGTGATCTGGACGATAATCCCAATCTCGCGATCTTTCGTCAGGCCGATAACGGCGTGGTGGTGCGCATGGCTATTTTTGCATTGGTACTAGATGTGGCCGACAAGATCCATGATTTTTCCTATGACGTCCGTTGGTACAACTCACGGCAGGTTTAAGGCCTCAAAAAGAAGGTAAATAAGCCATGAATGAATTTGATGATATCTGTCCCTATGACGACGGGGAAGTTCCATCGGTTATTGCGCGGCTCATCGCTGATACCGAATTCATCGATCTCCTGCTGAGTCGCAGAGTGCCGTTATTGGCTAAGGTTTGTCCTTGGCTGGCTCGCCCCTTTGTCAGGCAGAGCCTTCGCAGGCTCACTAAAAACATGCTGACAGTGGCTGATATTCAAGCGCAGATGACTTTGGCGTTAAAGAAGCTATTAGACACAACGACAGATGGCTATAGCTTTAGTGGTTTAGACAAGCTGGATTCGAGTAAAGCCTACTTGTTTATGAGTAACCACCGTGACATAAGCCTTGATCCTGCGCTGGTGTGCTTGGGTCTGGTGATGGCGGAGCATCAGACCGCGCGTCTAGCGATTGGAGACAACCTGTTGAGCAAACCTTTTGCGTCTGACCTTATGCGAGTTAATCGCAGTTTTATTGTTAAGCGATCGGCCTCTTCGCGGCGCGAGAAGTTGGAGGCTTTAAAGGTATTATCTCGCTATATTCGTTACAGCATCAATACCGAACGGGTTTCTATATGGATCGCGCAGGCTGAAGGTCGTGCTAAAGATGGGTGGGATCGCACCGAGACCGCTTTGTTAAAAATGCTCTCGTTGTCAAAAGGCGAGAGACAGGACTTTGCTGCTGCCACCGGTGAGTTAAACCTGATACCCGTATCTATCTCCTATGAATATGACCCCTGTGATGCGGACAAGGCGATGCAACTACATGCCGCGCAACAGGGTATTGAGTATATTAAGACGGAGTTCGAAGATCTGGATACGATTCAAAAAGGCTTGTTAGGCTACAAGGGTCGTGTGCATGTGAGTTTTGGCGATCCGGTTGGCGACAAATTTGAATGTGCCACCACCTTGGCGGAAGAAGTTGATAGACAGATACTTAGAGGGTACCGACTTTTCCCGACCAACATCATGGCCTGGGAGATGATGGGCAATAGCCAGGGCTTAGACGCGCTAAAAGCGCAATGGCCAAAAGAAGACTGGTCGCAAGCAGAAATAGCTTTCCAAGCGCGTCTTGACCTAATCCCCGCTGCTCACCTACCGATAGTACTTGCGACCTATGCCGCGCCTGTTGGTAGTCAGCTTGCTCATTAATTTAACTACGGAAGACTATCTTTGTTAGACCCAGACGTCAGGGAAACCATCCAACAGGGTTACCGCCAATTTTTAAAATCCCGTGAGTTGAGTCCGCGAGTGGGGCAAAAACAAATGATTGCGGCAATTGCCAACAGCCTGACTCATGACGACCCAGACAAACGGTTGTCGGTTATCGAAGCCGGTACAGGTACCGGCAAGACAGTCGGTTATCTGATTGCAGCGCTACCTATTGCCAGAGCCCTAAAGAAGACTGTGGTCGTTGCGACTGGCACAATCGCCTTACAGGAACAGCTGATCCATAAAGACCTGCCGGAACTGCTTGAGTCCTGTGAATGGGATTATAGCTGCGCATTGGTCAAGGGTCGTGGACGCTATGCCTGTAATCTGCGACTAGAACAGTGCCTTGATTCCGTAAAATCCAAAGAAGCTGGATTGTTTTTATTTGAAGACGAACAGCAATTTAACCCCAATGCAGCGACGGAAAGCCTCTTTAAGGAGATGTCGACAGCCCTAGACGAGGGAAGCTGGGACGGCGATAGAGATTCTTGGGAAACGCGTATTCAAGATATTGAGTGGCGGGCACTCACTGTTGATCGTCGGCAATGTACTGGCAGGCGCTGCCGTTTTGTTAATCAATGTCCATTCTTTAAAGCGCGTAGTGACCTTGAAGAAAGTGAATGTATTGTCGCCAATCATGATTTGGTGATGGCAGATTTAGCGTTGGGGGGCGGCATTATATTGCCGCCGCCAGAAGACTGCATCTATATTTTCGACGAGGGGCATCGACTTGGTGATACCGCCATCCGCCACTTTGGGGCAGAGTGTAAGATCAACAGTACCCTTAGTTGGCTCGAGCGATTACCTAAGCAGATCAAAGGTCAGGCGCCTCTTTTCAGTAAAGATACGGCTCTGACAGAACAGCTACCGCGCATTGAGCGGGAAGCCGGTAAGATTGCCGAATTGCTATCAAGCGCCTACCCATTGTTACAGGAACATCTTGATCAGTCTGAACATTCTGAAGGACGCTATCGTTTCTCCCACGGAGATGTCGGCGCAACCATTCGTGATCTAGCTAAGCAAATCACTATGCATGTCAGCGGTTGGCAGGGGCGTCTCGAAGTGCTTGAAGAGACACTGAGCGAAGCTCTGAGCGATAAACAGTACTCAGTGCCCATCCCTGATATCGAGCTCTTCTACCAGCAGGCGGGTAATTGGCTGTCCGGTGCAGAAAGGCTAGTATCTCTGTGGGATAGGTTACATAAAGAGCTAAAGCAGGGCGATATGCCGATGGCCTGTTGGGTGAAACTGGATGATAGCGCTGGTGGCAATATCGATATTTCCATTAACGCGAGCCCCATTCAAGCGGCTGAAATATTAAAAGATCGCCTCTGGGGCAGTTGTTATGCGGCCGTGCTCACCTCGGCAACGTTAAAGTCTCTAGGTAATTTTAATACCCTACAGCGGGAGACTGGAGTGCCTAACTCAGCGCATTTCCTTTCAGTCGAGGGTGCCTTTGACTACCGTGAGGCTGCGGCATTGTGTGTGCCGCCAGGGGCGGTTGAGGGCAATAGAATTGAAGAGCATAGTCGATACATTATTGACAATCTCGAGTTCATGGTCGAAGACAGGGCTGGGACGCTGGTCCTGTTTTCATCCAAACGGCAAATGGAGCAGGTGTACGACGAACTCCCTAATCCGCTTGCTAAGATTATTTTGATTCAGGGCCAGTACTCTAATCGGGAGATGGTGCGCCTGCACAAAGAGCGCATAGATCAGGGTAAAACTAGCGTACTGCTCGGATTGGCCAGCTTTGCTGAGGGCGTAGATTTACCCGGCGATTACTGCAAACATGTGGTAATTGCCAAACTGCCTTTTGCCGTGCCCGATGATCCGTTGCACGAAGCGCTGTCCGAGTGGATCGAGTCGCGTGGCGGTAATTCATTCTTTGATATTTCACTGCCCATTGCGTCGCTGCGTTTAATTCAAGCCTGCGGGCGACTGCTTAGAACTGAGTCGGATACCGGCAGAGTCTCTATTTTGGATAAACGCCTAATTACCAAGCGGTATGGTGCACAGTTACTTGACGCGCTGCCGCCTTTTAGGCGAGAACTGCCTTAACCCGCCGGGAGTCATTATGGTAGATTATTATCGGCGGCTGGCAGATTTACTGATAGCCGTGGAGAAAGAGCTGCGGGTGATGCAACTGTGGGAACTGCAAAGTCCGTCGCCAGAAGCGCTTGCCAGCACCGCACCCTTCGCAGTGGACCAGCTGTCGTTTAACCAATGGCTTCAGTTTTTATTCATGCCGCGCATGTACGACATCATAGAAATCTCAGCTCCACTGCCCATTAGCTGCAGTATCGCACCCATGGCAGAGGAGTTTTTTAAAGTGGAGCAGCGCGAAGCCGCGGCCCTTGTTTTAAAACTCGCGGCGATTGATCGATTGATCACTGCGGGTTATTGACCCCTATGATTTCAGGGGACGCTAATACGATCTAGCTCTTCTTCGGCTTTTTTGTGTAGGTCTTTTTCTTGGTCACAGGGCTGGAGCCATCACTCGGTGGTTTGCCTGAGTAGGGCGGCTTTTGGGCGGCTTCCTTTCTCTCGCTAAAGCTCTTACCGTCAGCTATTGGCTTGCGCGCCGGCGAATCTTTGGCATAACTACCGCCGGCCTTCTTGTTGCCAAAGGACTTCTTCGGCGGCTGCTGGCTATCGGCAGTGCGCTTGTTGTCGACATTGCGCGTCAAGGTTTTCTTGTTGCCAAAGTCTTTGCTGGGCTTTCTATCAGACGAAGACGGCTGTTTCTTAGCGTAGGCACCACCACCGGCATCACCGTTATAAACACTGATACGCATCGGCTTGGCGCAGACGCGTACTTTTTGTAGGTGCGTAAGCAGTTCTGAGGGCATGCCTTCCGGTAAATCGACCGTACTGTAATCATCAAACAGTTTAATAGAGCCAATATACTGGCTACTTATATCGGCTTCGTTAGCTATCGCACCCACAATATTGCTCGGTGAAATGCCATCATTATTGCCCACTTCCAAGCGATAAGTCACCATGCCAACTTCAGGCCCACTGTCAGGACGACCAGCAGATTCTCGTTTCGGACGATCAGGACGCTCTCGACTGCCTTCACTGCGTGAACCTCGGTCATTGCGGTCAGGACGTCCTCGAGTATCGCGACCCGTGTCTCTGTCGCGGGGACCGCGTTCTCCTCGCTCAGTGCGTGACATATCAGGCGTGGCAATAGTTTCTAAACGCGGAAAAAGAGGGCGCTCTTTTTGGTTTTCAAAGGCGAGAGCCGTTGCAACATCAGTAATATCTAGCTCATTGTCAGCAACTAGTTTCTCAATCAGCGAACGAAATTTATCCAGCTTAGGATTTTCCATCGTCTTAATTAGCTGAGTTGTGAACTGCTGAATGCGTAGGCTGCTCACTTCGTCATTGCTGGGCATGGTCAGTGGAGTAATCGACTGGCGTGTTGATTTTTCAATCGACCGTAACAAACGAATCTCTTTGGGCGTAATGAACAAAATTGCCTTACCATCGCGCCCAGCTCGACCGGTGCGGCCAATACGGTGAACGTAGGATTCGTTGTCATAGGGAATATCAAAGTTGATGACATGACTAATACGCTCAACATCCAGTCCACGAGCAGCCACGTCAGTGGCCACCACAATGTCAACCTGACCTTTCTTTAAGCGATTAATTGTCCGTTCACGCAGCACCTGACTTAGGTCACCGTTCAATGGCGAAGAACGAAAACCTCGGGCTTCCAGTCTTTCAGCAATATCGACCGTGGAAGACTTAGTGCGAACAAAAATTATCATGCCATCAAAGGTTTCCACTTCAAGAAAGCGAGTTAGGGCATCCATCTTTTGATGACTCTTAACCGTTACATACTGCTGTTCAATGCGCTCAACAGTTTTAGTCTTGGCTTCAATACTGACGGTTTCGGCATCCCCTAGGTACTTGGTTGTTACGCGGCGGATTGCAGGCGGCATAGTGGCCGAGAAGAGGGCGCGCTGACAGGTAGCTGGCGTTTGCGCGAGAATGGTTTCAACATCGTCAATAAAGCCCATGCGGAGCATTTCGTCAGCTTCATCGAGCACTAGTCCGCGAACCTGACTGAGATCGAGGCTGCGGCGACGCAAATGGTCAAGCATGCGACCAGGGGTGCCAACGACAACCTGCGCACCGCGTTTCAAACCACGGAGCTGACCAGCGATGTCTGCACCGCCGTAAATAGGCAGGACATGGAACCCTTTGATATGTTTTGCATAGCTCTGAAACGCTTCAGCAACCTGAATAGCAAGTTCACGAGTGGGTGTTAGCACCAGAATTTGAGGTGTCTTTTGTTTCTCATCTAGCATGCTTAAGAGCGGCAGCGCAAAGGCTGCAGTCTTGCCAGTACCGGTCTGTGCGGTGCCGAGAAGGTTTTTACGCGCTAACAGAATTGGGATACTCTGAGCCTGAACTGGAGAGGGTTGCTCATAACCGGCTTGTTGAACGGCCTTGAGAACGGGGGCGGAGAGACCCAGTGATTCGAAGTCAACGGATGACATTAATGTACCTGCGGCTTGGGGCCTAACAGGCCCGAAAAAATGAGGCAGGAGTATACGCCTAAGTGATTAATTTTTATACTAGTTTTAGTGCGATTTTCGCATAGTTTTGCAACGGCGACCGGAGCGTTATTTTCCGCCCCCTTTAACGCCTCAGGTCCGACTGCGATGCACTGTCGCCACAATTATGTGCTAGGCTCATTAAAGCCTCTAAAATAGTCTTTTTCGGGAGCGCCATCTATCATGAAACCAGCATCCAAAGGAGGGTTAGGATCGGCGACCGCGCCTTTTTTAAGGGCCGTTTTACAGGCGTCGAAGGCTTGTCTAGGTTCGGTTATCCTACTGCTGTTGCATAACCCAGTCATTGCCCAAGCAGTCCAACCGACTGAAAACCAGCAATGGACCGTGGCTCGTGCGTCAAGTTGGGCCGGCCAAAAGCCCTGGCCCCGGGGCTTCAATTATGTGCCGCGCTACGCCATCAATCAGTTAGAAATGTGGCAAGCCGCCACGTTTCATCCCGACACTATCGATCAAGAGCTCGGATGGGCTGCCGAGATTGGTTTCAACAGTGTTAGGGTGTTTTTACACCACCTGCTGTGGCAACAGGATGCTAAGGGTTTTTCGCAACGGATTGACAAATTTCTAGCTATTGCTGATAGGCATGGGATCGATGTGATGTTCGTGCTGTTCGACGATGTTTGGAACCCAATATCGCAGTTGGGTCGGCAGCCGGCGCCGAAAAGCGGTGTGCACAACTCTGGCTGGGTGCAGTCGCCAGGGGCCGCAATTCTTGGGGACCTCAAACGACACGACGAACTCGAACCCTATGTCAGAGGAATTATATCAGCCTACAGAGACGATAAGCGCGTTGCCGTTTGGGACCTGTATAACGAGCCGGGGAATCTTAATGCCATTGCTTACAGCCACAGCGAACTGAATAATAAACAGCTGTATTCCCTGAGCTTACTTAAAACAGTCTTCGCCTGGGCGCGCAGTGAGCATCCTCGACAGCCGCTAACCGCAGGTGTCTGGCGCTTGAACAAAGGTCGTTGGCGAGGGCAGCAAAAAAATGACCCAGGC
>Ga0209091_10004039_pt1 | contig 11580 bp, 10 predicted proteins | sample ArcticOcean_MG_C_6_FD_187438 | JGI IMG/M metagenome (GOLD analysis project Ga0209091, IMG submission 187438) | Marine microbial communities from western Arctic Ocean - ArcticOcean_MG_CB8_128 (SPAdes) (version 2) | ecosystem: Environmental > Aquatic > Marine > Oceanic | place: Arctic Ocean...
TCAGTAGTGGATATTTTTTTAAAATTTCTTCCATTAAGCTATAAGCTTAATAGACTTTCTTTTTACATGTGACAACAAAATATATACAGCAGCTGGAGTTATTCCATCAATACGCAAGGCTTGCCCCATTGTTTTTGGCTTTATTTGCTTGAATTTAGCTTTTACTTCATTTGAAAGTCCAGAAAGTTCATCATAATTAACTTTTTCAGGTATTATTAAATTTTCATCTCTTTTGAAAGCTAGTATATCTGCTTTTTGTTTTCTAAGATAACCGCTGTAATGAGCATTTATTTCTATTTGCTCGTCTATTTTTTTATCAAAAAAAGGTATTTTGGGCCAAATTTCTCTTATTTTTTTCATATCAACATCTTTTTGAACTAATATTTCATTAGATCTTCTTAAAACACCATCTTTTGCTATTTTTATATTAAATCTTTTTATTCTAGTTGGAGATATGGATGATTCAGACATTATTTTTGATATAATTTGTAATTGATATTCTTTTACTTTAAAAATCTCTTTTCTTTCATTAGAAATTAAGCCAATCGCACTACCCTTGTTTGTTAATCTTTGGTCAGCATTATCAGCTCTGAGACTTAATCTATATTCTGCTCTTGAGGTAAACATTCTATAAGGTTCAGCAACACCTTTTGTTACTAGATCATCTATCATAACTCCAATGTAAGCATCTGACCTATCTAAAATAAATGGCTCCTCTTTCTTAAAGGATAATGCAGCATTAATTCCAGCGATCAGCCCTTGAGCTGCTGCTTCTTCATAACCAGTGGTTCCATTTATTTGTCCAGCAAGATACAAATTTTGAATTTTTTTAGTCTCTAGAGTTAAAAATAGTTCTCTAGGGTCTATATAGTCATATTCTATAGCATATCCTGGCCTAATTATTTTAACATTTTCTAAACCATTGATATTATTACATATTTCTTGTTGCACATCCAAAGGTAGTGAGGTAGATATTCCATTTGGGTAAATTGTGTGGTCATTAAGGCCTTCAGGCTCTAAATATATCTGATGACGGTCCTTATCTGCAAACTTTACTATCTTATCCTCTATTGAAGGACAGTATCTTGGACCAACCCCCTTTATACTTCCTGAATACATGGCACTTCTTTTTATATTTTTTTGAATTATCTTATGAACTCTTTCATTCGTATAAGTCATCCGACATGAAACTTGTTTGTTTAATTTTTTTTTAGTTAAGAAAGAAAAAAAATAAGGATCATCATCTGCAAATTGTTCTTCTAGATTATCATACTTAATTGTTCTAGCATCTAGCCTTGGTGGTGTCCCTGTCTTAAGTCTTCCTATTTTAAAATCATATTTTTTAAGTTGTTCACTTAACCCTGTTGAAGGCTTTTCATCAAACCTTCCTGCTGGTGTCTTCTCATCACCAATATGGATCAAACCATTCAAAAATGTGCCAGTTGTTAAGATTAACTTGCCACATAAAATTTTTTTACCTGACTTTGTTTCAAAACCACTTATAGTGTTTTTATAAAAATTAAACTTTATTACAGGATCAGCAAAAATACTTAAATTACAATAGTTTAGCAGTTTTTCTTGCATATATTTACGATATAATGATCTATCTGATTGAGTTCTAGGTCCTTGAACAGCAGGTCCTCTACTTCTATTTAATAATCTAAATTGTATACCAGATTTATCAGCAACCTCGCCCATCACACCATCTAGTGCATCTATCTCTCTAACAAGGTGACCTTTACCAAGACCACCTATTGCTGGGTTACAAGACATCTCTCCAATGGTCTCAATTTTATGAGTAAATAGGGCAGTGTTGACTCCAAGACGTGCAGAGGCAGCAGCAGCTTCACAACCAGCATGACCACCTCCAATAACAACTACCTCGAATGATAAATCATTTTTCATAAGTTAAATTTATAACTGATATAAATATTTACAAGCAGACAGAATTTTTTTAAGAAATAATTCTTAAGGCAATTATTGCTATATTTTTATAATTAAATTGATTAATAAGTTATATTTATCAACAAAAATGATAAAAATAAGCTAAAAATTCCCTTAAAATGATACTTATTTGCCTATGCAAAAATCGTTGAAAATACTACCTAATATCTCTTCAACATCTACTTTTCCAACAATCATTCCTAAATGTCTAGTTGCTAAACGAAGATCTTCGGCAGCTTTATCAAAGTCCTCTGCTTCATTTTTTTCTTCAAAGTTTTTTAAATAATTTAAACATTGCTCAAGATGTTGTCTGTGTCTTTCACGCGTAATTAAAATATCCTCACTTATGATAAATTTATTTTTTAATTTATTTTTAATCTTTAAAATTAAATCTTCTAAGTTAAGATTATTTTTTACTGAAATTAAAACATGTTCATAATCTTTTATATTCAGATTTAAATCTTCATTTAAAAGATCAGATTTATTAATTACAAGGATTGAATTTTCATCCATCAATTCTTTCAAAACACCTTTAAAATCAACACTTTTAGCTTCTATAACAATCAACTTTAAGTCTGCATTTTCTGCTTTATCAAGTGCTAATTTTATTCCTTTTTTTTCTATTTCATTTTTAGAGTCCCTGATTCCTGCAGTGTCGGAAATTACAACTGGATAGCCATCAATATTTAAATGTGTCTCAATTACATCTCTTGTTGTTCCAGCTATTTCTGAAACAATTGCTGCATCTCGATTTGAAAGGTGATTTAGTAAACTAGATTTTCCAGCATTGGTTGGTCCTATGATTGCAATCTTAAAACCTTCTCGAATTCTTTCACCAACTTTCTGATCATCTAAAATTTTTTTTATATTTAATATTACTTCATTAGTTTTTTTTTTAACATTATTTAAAATATCTTCAGTTAGGTCTTCATCTGGAAAGTCTATTTTTGCTTCAACATGTGATAAAATCTTTAAAAGTTTTTCTCTTAAACTATTAAATTTATTTGCAGACTTTCCATTCATAATTTTTATGGCTTGTTGTCTTTGAATTTCGGTTTCTGCCGAAATTAAATCTGCGATACTTTCTGCTTTCAGCAAATTTATTTTTCCATTTTGAAATGCAAGTCTTGTAAACTCACCAGGCTCCGCTAATCGACAATTCTCAACCTTTGAGATGGAGGTGTGCAATGCATCAATTACTGCTTTGCTACCGTGTATGTGGAATTCTGCCATATCCTCGCCTGTGTAGCTCTCAGGACCAGGAAACCACAATATTATACCCTCATCAATAAGCTCAGAAGAGTTGATTTTATTGATCTTTCTGACTGTTGCAAATCTAGGTTTAGGTAGCTGCTCTTTAGTTAAAAGTTTTATTATGCTAGAGGTTTCTGGGCCAGATACTCTAATGATGGCAACTCCTGAAATTCCAGGCCCGGTTGATAATGCATAAATTGTCATTTGATTATTATAGCGAAAAAAAACTACTCTGTATCAAGTATATTATACAATTCAGCAAGGTAAGATGTAAATCCTGAATTAGAATTTACAGAAGTTTTATATATAGGTTTTCTTGCCTGCGCCACACTAACGGTTTGAATGGGTGTTTTAACCTTCTTATGAAAATTTAAACAATCAGGATCCCATTCTAAATTACAAAATTTTATTAAATTTTTAATTTCTTCTTCTGAATTTTTTACAATATTTTCATATTTTGCCTCGTAAATAAATGAAGGTAATTTTTGTTTCCAAAATCCAATTAATTTTAAATATAGTTTATAATATTTGCCAATATCATTTTGGTTATATGACCAATCCATACTGTTAGAAGCAAAATTATTTTTAAACAACGAAAGACAGTTATCTTTTGGGTCTCTTGAACAATGAATTATTTTACAGTTAGGGAAAAATATTTTCATAAAACCAATCCATCTAAAATTTTGAGGTGCTTTATCTGTAATTTTTTTCCCAGAAAATTTATGAGAGTTTAAAAACTCAAAATATTCTTTTTGAACTTGATTTTGATTGCTATTTGCTTGGTCTATAATCTTTTGCTTGTTTAGGTTTTTTTCTTCTAAAAAATTTTTTTGGATTATACTTTGTAAGTAAATTAATTCACCCGCTCCATTAACATCTTTATGGGCTGCTATGATTTGTTCAACCAGGGTTGTCCCAGACCGTGGCATTCCACAAATAAATATTATCTCTTTATCGCTCTGAAGCTTTTTGAAGCTCTCCAAATCAATGTCTTTAAAGGTTTTTATTATACTATCAAATGTTTTTTCATCATCTAGAATTTGATAATTAACTTTTTCTTTTTTTAGCTTGTTGGCTGTTTCTAAATTTTTGAAAGAAGAATTATAATCTTGCATGTCTTCATAGGCCTTACCTAATGCAAAATGTAAATCAATTTTTTTACTTGAGTCTAAATGATCTTTTTTCAATAAATTTTCCATTACACCCAAGTGGTCTTGGTTGTCTTTATAGTTGATAAATCCACTTAATAACTTGTGTGAAGCTGTGTTATTAGGATCAAGCTCTAATATTTGATTAATTGTTTTTTGGGCCTCATCAAATTTTCCAATGCCTTGGTAAGTAGAGGCCAAGCTAAATAGAATGTTTATGTTATTATTATCTATCTTTAAGGCCTTTTGATAAAGATTAATTGCTGAGTTAAAATCATTGAACCTTTGTTTTAAATTACCATAGTTGTTAAGGGTTTTTACATTTTTTGGATCTTTCTCAATTACCCTTAAATATAAATCTTCAGCTTCATTTAGCTTGCTCAATGCTTTGTATGAATTTGCCAAATTATTCATGGCAGCTAAATTTTCAGATTCATAATAAATTGCTTTGGTGAAATATTCGATGGACTCTAAAATTTTTTTGTCTGCCTGCAAAGCAAGACCACATAAATTATAAATGAATGAGTTATTTGGATATTTTTTAATTAATTTTTTTGAGTTTGTAACTGCTAAAGAAAAATTTTCTGATCTGATTAAATTTTGAATGATAAATATTTTTTTCTTAATTTCCATAAATTTTAAACATAGACCACCTCAAATCTTTATTGTTAAGATCTTTAAACTGGCTTATTCATTGAGTTAAAGAAATCTGCATTACTTTTTGTTTCTTTGAGTTTTGAATTGATAAATTCTATAGCATCCATGGTTCCCATTGGAGCAATAATTCTTCTCAAAACATTCATTTTTGAAAGATCATCTTTATCAAAAAGCAGCTCTTCTCTTCTTGTCCCTGATTTTGTTATGTCTATTGCTGGATAAATTCTTTTCTCTGCAATTTTTCTGTCTAGCACAGTTTCACTGTTACCAGTTCCTTTAAACTCTTCAAAAATAACCTCATCCATTCTGCTTCCAGTATCGATAAGGGCGGTTGAAATAATTGTTAAGGAACCACCTTCTTCAATGTTTCTTGCTGCACCAAAAAATCTTTTTGGTCTTTGTAGTGCATTTGCATCAACACCACCTGTTAACACTTTTCCAGAACTTGGGATCACAGCATTATAAGCTCTGCCCAATCTTGTGATTGAATCTAATAAAATTACAACATCTTTCTTATGTTCAGTTAATCTTTTTGCTTTTTCAATTACCATTTCAGCAACAGCTACATGTCTTGAAGCCGGCTCGTCAAATGTAGAACTGATAACCTCACCCTTAACTGTTCTTTGCATGTCGGTTACTTCTTCGGGTCTTTCATCAATCAGTAAAACCATCAAATAACTTTCTGGATAATTTTTAGCAATTGAGTTTGCAATACTCTGCAGGATCATTGTCTTACCAGCCTTGGGCGGAGAAATAATTATTGATCTTTGACCTTTTCCAATGGGACTAACTAGGTCTATTAATCTTGGTGTTAGGTCTGGTTTTTTTTCTATTTTAGTGGTTTCAATTTCCATGACCATTTGTTTATCGGGATATAGTGGGGTTAAGTTATCAAAGGCAATTTTATGACGAGCTTTTTCTGGCTCTTCAAAATTTATTTTACTAACTTGCAATAGTGCAAAATATCTTTCACCTTCTTTTGGGGCTCTAACAGGACCCTCGATAGTATCTCCTGTCCTTAAACCAAATTTTCTTATTTGGCTTGGGCTAACATAAACATCATCTGGTCCAGGCAAATAATTTGATTCCATTGCTCTCAAAAAACCAAAGCCATCTTGAAGTAGTTGAAGAACTCCTGCTCCGGTTATTTCTTCTTTTTCAGCAACTTTTTTTAATATGGCAAATAATATTTCTTGCTTTCTAAGTGTGCTAGCATTTTCAATACCAAGCTCTTCTGCTTGCGTTATTAACTGTTCAGAGGATTTTAGTTTGAGTTCTTGAATGTTCATGTGTGGGATTTAGTATAGGGTTTTTTAGATGAGTTAAATATATATACTCTTTAAAATTTTACAAGCCTAGATGGGCTTAAAAATAACAATAAATACTATCAAAATAAGCAGTATTGTTGGTACCTCATTAATTATTCTAAAAAACCTAGATGATTTAGTATTTTGACCTAATTTAAAATCACTAAGAAGTTTAGATAAATAAAAATGATATAAGGTTAACAAAATAACTAATAACAATTTTAGCTTAATCCAAGCTGTAGAAAAGACCTCAGGGCCCAAAGAAGAAACTAAAATCAAACCAAATATCCAAGTTAAGATCATTGCTGGTGTCATAATATAAAAATATAATTTTCTTTCCATTATTTTAAATATTGAGGAAGTGTTTTTATCTTTCAAATTTTCAACATGATAAACAAAAATTCTAGGCAAGTATAAAAGTCCCGCCATCCAAGAAATTACTGCTATTAAGTGCAAGCTCTTTATTAATAAATAACTATTCATAATTTAAGCATGGACATTTTTTAAAATTAGAAGGGCATTGTATTTTTGGTGGATAAAGGTCATCACCAAATTTATATTCATTTTTTTTAATTATTAATTCTGACATTGCTTTAATAAAATCCTCATTGATCCCAAGTGCTGGAACTCTTGTATAATTTTTACACCCATTAGCATCTGCTATTTCTTTATATTCTATATCAAGCTCAACGAGCGTTTCTGAGTGTTCAGAAACAAAAGCTATAGGAACTAAAACGATGTGCTTACCAATCTTGGAATTTTCAATGATTGTGGTTTCTGTTGATGGTCCTATCCATTTTAGAGGGCCAACTCGGCTTTGGTAACTTAATATCCAATCAAGGTTTTCATCATTTAAACTCTCAACTATCTTTTTTACCGATTGTTCCACTTGCCATTGATAAGGGTCTCCTTTTTTAATATTTTTTTCTGGTAGACCGTGTGCAGAAAATATTAATTTAAAGTTTGTAAGACCTTTAATTTTTTTTGTTATCTCTTTTGTGTGAGCGTTAATAAAATTTTGGTCTGTTGGATAACAGCATATTGTGCTTGTTTTAACACGATAATTATTTTTTTTGCAAACATCTTTCCATTCTTTAATTGAAGACCCCGATGTTGCGGCAGAGTATTGAGGATACAGGGGCATTAAAATAACTTCATCTGGGCCGTATAACTGAACATTTTTAATCACATCTTTAGCTCTTGGATTCCAGCATCTCATTATAATGAAGCACTTGTATTCGTCTTTCTCTTGCGTTTGATTTAGTTTTGTTTCTAGAGCATCGGACTGTTCTTTAGTTAGTTTTAATATGGGTGATGAACCACCAAGTTCTGCATAAATTTTTTTAGCAACAGGTGCTCTTCTATTAGAGATTAGTTTTGCTAGTGGATATCTTAAAAAAGTTGGTAAATTTAAGATAGCCGGGTCATTAAATAAATTAAATAAAAAAGGTTCAACATTTTCTAATTTATCAGGTCCTCCGAGATTAAATAAAATAATTGCTTTTTTCATTTAATAATCCTTTACCGTCTTTACTAAATAATCCACCATGTTAGGATCTGTTTCAGGTAATACTCCATGCCCTAAATTAAAAATATATGGGTGGTCTTTAAAAATATTTAAATATTTTAAAGCCTGTTTTTTTAAATTTTCTGTGTCTGTTAATAAAACTTTAGGATCAAGTCCACCTTGAATGGGTATATTAATTTCTTTACATATAGAAATAGGATTTACATTATAATCAATATTAACAGCATCAGGCTTAACGATGTCACAATAGTTTTTGTAATTTGTTATCCCTCTTGGAAAACAAATAACTGGTATGTTTAATGATTTTACATAATCCACTAAATTTAAGGTTGGAATATAAACATAATTTGGCAAATCTTTTTCTTTCAATAATCCAGCCCAGCTATCAAAGATTTGGATTACAGTTGCACCGCTTTTTATTTGTTGTTCGATATGTAGTTTTAAAAATTTTTCTAATATTGTTAAAATTCTATTTATTAAAAACTCATCTTTAAAAAAGTCTTTTATCAATTCTTTTTTTGGTGAATGTTTATTAATCATATAAACCAGTAATGTCCATGGTGCCCCAACAAATCCTATTAAGTTTTTATTTTTAATTAAATTATTTTCACTCACTTTTTTAATTGATTTATAGATTGGATATAATTTTTCTATAAAATCAATTTCATCTACTTTAGATATTTCATTTAAGTTTAAAGGACCTAGTTGTGGACCAAAATCTTTTTTAAATTTTACCTTTTGATTTAATCCATAGGGTAACATTAAAATATCTGAAAAAATTATTCCAGCATCTAATTCAAATCTCTTTAAAGGTTGTAGAGTAATCTCTGATGATAAATCTTCATTTAAACATAAATTAATAAAGTCTGGGTTTATTTTTCTAATTTCCCTAAACTCTGGAAGATATCGTCCTGCTTGTCTCATCAACCATATTGGTGGGTTAGTCGTTTTTTTGTTTATTATAGTTTCTTGGATAGGTGTCATAATAATAAGTAAATATTTAATTATAGTATTAGTTATATAGTATGTGAATAATGGTAATTAATTGTTTTACATATTTTATACACGATTTATTAACAATTAATAATTTATAGAAATGGAATATATTCATTAAATGTGGTCTTTATTTAATTTTATTCAATAAAATGTATATTAATACTCTACATGTTTATTAATGTTTATAAAAATTGGGTTTTACATTGAAAAATAAAAAATATGATTATTTCAAAAAATGGTAAAAGTAATACTTAATTATCAACATTTTATTCATGAGTAATACATATCAAGTATACCTTATTTCTGACTCTACTGGTGAGACTCTAGATAGAGTGTTTTTAGCAATTAAAGCTCAATTTAAAAATATTGAATATGATGTTAAGTCTTATTTTTTTACTCGAACAGAAAATCAAGTTTCTAAAATAATGAAAGAAGCAAAAAACAACAAAAATGCAATAATTTTATATACAATTGTTGATACTTCCCTTGCAAATTTTTTAGCAGCTAAAGGAAATGAAAAAAAAATCCCTTGCTTCAGTGTTTTAGGAAATTTAATAACAAACTTTTCTAAACTCTTAAACCAAAAAGCATCTCATGTCCCAAGTGGACAACACGCGCTTAATGAAAAATATTATGAAAGAATTGAAGCCATTCAGTTTACAATGAATCATGATGATGGAAATTTAGTTGAAGAGTTAGATGAGTCAGACTTAATATTACTTGGTGTTAGTAGAACAAGTAAAACCCCAACCTCAATTTATTTAGCAAACAGAGGTTTTAAAACATCAAACATCCCACTTGTTAATGAAAAATCAATACCTGAAAGTTTAAAAAAAAATCCCAGGATGGCATGCGTTGTTGGACTAACAACCGAAGCAGAAAGATTGGTTGATATACGAAAAAATAGAATGATGACTCTTAAAGAAAAAGAAAACACTAGTTATACTGATATTCAAAATATTAAAAAAGAAGTTGAGGATGCTAAAAAAACTTTTGCAAAATATAGGTGGCCAACAATTGATGTTACAAGAAAGTCAGTTGAAGAAACGGCTGCATCAATAATTAAGATACACGAGATATATAAAAACAATGGTTAATCAAATAATACTGGCCTCAAAAAGCAAAGTAAGAAAGGAAATTTTAGAAAAAAACCAAATTAAATGTTTTGTAGAGCCCTCGAATGTTGACGAGGATAGTGTTAAAGATAGTTTGTTAAAAGAAAACGCAACTCCAGAAATTATTTCTAAAAACTTGGCTGAACTTAAGGCAAACAAAATAAGCCAAAAAAAAACTGGAGAATTAGTTTTGGGCGCAGATAGTGTAATTGATTTAAATGGAAAAATAATTTCAAAACCAACAGACAGAAGAGAGGCTCTTGAAATACTCCAAAGCTTAAATGGTCAAACACACGACTTAATAAGCTCAGTATGTATATCCCTAAATGGTTCTATGATATGGAATTATACAGATAAAGCCTCTTTGACAATGAAGCAGATGAGTGAAGAGGGGCTTAAAAACTATTTAAATAAAATAAATGACGAAGCATTATATGCTTACAATGTTTATCAAATTGAGGGTGAAGGCAAGCTTCTATTCACCAAGATAGATGGGGATAAAGACACCATAATGGGCCTACCTGTAAAGAAAATTAAAGAGTATTTAAATAATTATAAATGAAAAAATATCTAGTTATAGGAAATCCAATTGATCACTCGTTGTCACCTAGATTACATAATTATTGGTTTAAGGAAAATAATATCGATGCTGTTTATGAAAAAAAACAGGTCAAAGAAAATGATATAGAGGGAATAATTTCAGAAATGCGAAATGATAAAATAGACGGTATTAATGTTACTGTGCCGTTTAAAAAATCGGTTATACCTCTTCTAGATGAGTTGGATAATTTGGCAAAAAAAACTCAGTCAGTAAATACAATCTATAAAGATAAAAATAAAATAATAGGAACCAATACGGATATTCTTGGATTCGAGTATTCTCTGTCTTCAACAACATTTCTATCACTGAAAATTAAAAATGAAGTTAAGGGAAAAAAAATTTTAATTTTGGGGGCAGGAGGCGTAACATCTTCAATTATTTTTGCTTTAGAAAAAATGGAAGCCTCAACTATTATGCTCAGCAACAGAACGAAAGAAAAAGCTGAAAATTTAAAAAAACTATTTCCCCAATTAGAGTTGATAAAATGGGGAGATGTAAAAAATTTTGATATTATAATAAATGCCACAAGTTTAGGGCTTAAAGAAAGTGATAAAATACCAATAAATTATGATCAAATAGGACCAGGGAAGCTTTTTTATGATGTTATATATAATCCTAGAAAAACAAACTTTCTTTTGGAGGCTGAAAAACGTGGTCATCAGATTAAGAATGGGAAAATGATGTTTGTTTATCAAGCCTCAGAAGCCTTTAGACGATGGACTATAGCTCCCAATGTGTGGGAGGGACTTATACCATCAGTTAATAAAAAAGTTCTTCAATTATTGGAAAATGATTAGAATTGGAATCTTAGGAGATATCGGCTCAGGTAAAAGTTATATGGCTAAAAATTTCGGCTATCCGGTATTCAACGCTGATTCTGAAGTAGGTAAATTATATAAAAAAGATAGAAAAATTTTTTATAAATTAAAAAAGATTCTTCCAAAACATATTTATTCTTTTCCTATAAATAAGAGTGAAATCTCAAATGCAATATTAGCCAAAAAGATTAACCTAAAAAAAATTGTTAAGA
>Ga0209091_10004041_pt1 | contig 11577 bp, 14 predicted proteins | sample ArcticOcean_MG_C_6_FD_187438 | JGI IMG/M metagenome (GOLD analysis project Ga0209091, IMG submission 187438) | Marine microbial communities from western Arctic Ocean - ArcticOcean_MG_CB8_128 (SPAdes) (version 2) | ecosystem: Environmental > Aquatic > Marine > Oceanic | place: Arctic Ocean...
GAGTGAAATATGAGATTGATCTTTAGGGGTCAATTAAGGGGACACTAAAATGGAAACATGGAAGTACCTAATCAGCTAAAACTGATTCAGATGGAACTATGAAGTTTAGATGATAAAGCCCGCTTCTTATGAAGCTCTAGTTGATTGCTCAGGTAGAAACTCTGGAGGTGGGTTTTTTATTTTAATAATACGATTTATATTTCAGCAAATCTTTTCATTATTAGTGCAATATGCTTTGCGCCTAAAGACAAATCATCAATAGTAATATTTTCATTTGGTGCATGTGCATTATGAGTAGGATGATCTACTCCAGCACTACATATAGGCATGTCTAATAATCCCCCAAATTCATACATAGGTCCTGAACCAGGATTATTAGGAGTTATAAAAGGTTTCTTTTTATAAATTTCAAACGCAGTGGTTTTTACCAACTCAACTAAATCCGAATTCATATCTGTTCTAAATGGAAAAACTTGTGCTATTGGTTCTATTTCAATATCTGAAAAACCATTTTTAATTAAATGTTTTTTTATAAATTGAAAAATTTCTTCTGGATTTTGATTAGGCACTAATCTAAAGTCCATTTTACACTCAGCATAAGCTGGCAAAACTGTTTTCATACCAGGGCCATTATAACCCGACTGAATTCCAGCAACATTTGCAGTTGGTTCAGAGTAAAGCTTAATTTTTAAATCATCAATTGATTCTAAGTCATTTCCTAATAATTTAACTCCAAATTTATCTTCCCATTCTTTAGTATCATCAGGCAGAGAAAGAATGGCTTCTCTTTGTTCTATAGTTAAATCTATAATTGCATCATGAAACCCTTCAATAATTATTTGACCTAAATCATTTTTCATAGAATTTATAGCTTTTATCAATCTATCTATAGATGAAGGTAATATCGTAGCATAAGAAGAGTGAGCATCTACACTTAATTTATTAATAAACATTTTTATAGTTAATACTCCTTTTAGGCCAATATAAATTAGAGGAGAGTTTGACATATTTAATCCTCCTCCTTCCCAAATACAAGCATCAGCTTTAAGTAATGGCTTATAATTCTCAATTAATCCTAATAAGTTTTTACTTCCTATTTCTTCTTCTCCTTCAATAAAAAATTTCAGATTCGTAGGTAATTTATTCTCTATATCTAAAAACGCTTTTATTGCAGCAAGCCTTGCTGCAATATTTCCTTTATCATCAGACATTCCTCTTCCATAAAGTGTATTTCCTCTTTTTTGAGGTTTAAAAGGATCAGATTTCCATAATTCTAAAGGCTCAGCAGGCTGAACATCATAATGTGTATAAAACATTAAGGTTTTATCACTAGTTGATTTAAACTCTCCAAATATTGAGGGGTTCCCATTGTTAGGTGTATTTAATAGCTGAGAATCTAATCCATATTCAGATAATATATTTTTTATAAGATTTGGTGCTTTATCAAACCCATAATTTTGAGCAGAAACACTCGGTTGAGATACCATTTTAAAAAGAGTTTTTATAGTTTCTTCAATATTTTGATCTATATGATTAAAGATTTTTTCCATTTTTTCCATAATTCTCACTTTCAATAAAAAAATATATTAATATATTTTACATGCCTTAGTAAGTTAATACTGTAAGATTTTTTCAATAAAAATATATGCTAAATAAATAGCTACTCCAACTACGGCTATACCTAAAATCATAGGTAATATTTTTTTAATAAAAAAAGTCAATAAATCAAATATTTTAATCATAAATATATTGTAAATATTATATTAGAAATATAAAAGTAACTTACATAATCTATTATAGGCTTACATTGTATTTAATAAGTGAAAAATAATATTAAAAAGTATTTCAATAAAAAGACTTTCAATTATAATTTTTACAACATATTTATGGAGGAATTTTATGGCATTCGTTGAAACAGATATTCAGGGTCAAATCATGATTATAAAGCTTAATAGACCAGAAAGGTTAAATGCTCTTAGTAAAGTTATTAGAGAAGGAATGTCAGATGCATTTAACAAATTTAAAAATGATAACCACTTAGAAGTAGCTATACTTACAGGCGAAGGTAGAGGTTTTTGTGCTGGTGAAGATATGAAAGAATCTTTAGAAATTGGAGAGTTAGCTTCAGCGCCTGGTAAAGGAGAAATATCTAATGACCCTTTTATTAAAGGAGAATTAGATAAACCTGTAATAGGTGCTATAAACGGCTATGCAATGGGTGGAGGTTTTATGTTGGTTGAAAAAACTGATTTAAGAGTAGCTGTAAAAGAAGCTATTTTTGAAATGTCTGAAGCAAAGAGATGGTTACTTGGCGGTTATAATCATGGGCATTATGCAAATTTACCACATCCAGTAGCAACTGAAATGGCTTTAGGGTTTAGATTTTCTGCTGAAAGATTATACCAAGTAGGATTTATAAATAGATTAGTAGAGAAATCAGAATTGATGCAAACATCATTAGAAATGGCTGAACATTTACTAACTCTACCTCCAGCAGCAAGAGTTAATACAATTTATATGATGAGAGAAATGGCTCCTAAAGTTTCGGAGAATTATTCTAATTTAGCGGATAAATTACATAAACATGGAGACCAAGAAGACAGAATGGAATCTAGGAGAGCTTTTGCAGAAAAAAGAAAACCACAATTTAAAGGCTGGATTAAACCTGAAGATAGATACAATATTCCAAAATTAGAACCATAAAATATTAGGAGTTAATATGAATAATCAAGGACCTTTATCAGGAATTAAAGCAGTAACATGTTCTACTGCCCAAGCAGGGACAGTTCCTTATGCTCTTATGGCTGATATGGGAGCAGAAATAATAAAAATAGAACTTCCCAATAAAGGCGACGGAAGTAGAAATGCTGGAGAAGTAATAAAAGGAGTAAGTTCTTTTTTTGAAACTAACAATAGAGGAGTTAAAAGTCTTACATTAAACCTTAAAAGTAAAGAAGGAAAAGATATTCTTAAAAAATTAATTGAAAAGGCTGATATATTTGGTCAAAATTTTAGTCCTGGAGCAGCAGAAAGAAATGGGTTTGGCTACGATACTTTAAAAAAAATAAATCCTGCTATAGTTTATGCATCTGTTTCTGCATATGGACCTGATGGACCTAGTAATGATTTACCTGGAACAGATGCTATAGGTCAATCTATAGGAGGTATAACAGAAGCATTTTCTATACCAGGCCAATCTACAAGAACAAGTGTAGCTTCAATTGCTGATGAAGCTTGCGGATTGTTAACACTCAGTGGTGTTTTAGCAGCATTGATTCATGCAAAAAAAACTGGAATAGGTCAAAAAATAGAAACCTCTTTGATAGGAAGTGCTTTTAGATTAAATGGATGGACTATGACAACTGCAATGTGGAGAAATATTCCACCTATTACTGGAATAAGAATTAATGGATCAAGGGAACGAGCTGGTATAGCTGGTTGTTTTAACGACATTAATGGGAAACCTCTTGCAATTCAACTAGAACCCGATCAATGGAAACCAGCATTAGAAATACTTGGTTTTTATAAAGATTTAGAAGAGAAAGGGTTAGAAGATTTAGGATTAGCATTTGAATCTGAAAATAAAAAAAACCAAATAGTTAATGAACTCTCAAAGTTATTTGCTACTAATGATAGATCTTTTTGGATAAAAGTATTAAGAAAATCTAAAAAAATCGCATCTCATGTTAACACTATGATTGAAGCTTCTAATGACCCAGATATAATTGCTAATAACTATGTATCTGAAATATTTCATCCTGATCTTAATGAAAAGATTAAAATTCATGGAAGTCCATGGAAATTTTCTGAAACACCATCAAAATTTGGGATAGCTCCAAAATTAGGAGAGCATAATAAAGATATTCTTAACAGTATTGGTTATAGCGATGATCAAATTAAAAAATTAGAAGATAATAAAATAATTTAGCTCAGGTAGAAATCTAGAGGGTTTTGCTCAGGCCCCTCTGGGGTCATTAACATTAAACTATTTCCCAGAAATAATTTGTTTGATATTTTGAATTAAAATGTTATATTTTTATCAACTAAGTTATCTAATAAGCGTTACAAGAAAGAAATATTGTAAATGAAATATAATACTTTAGGAATAAATGGCCCAAAAGTTTCTAATATCTGTTTAGGAACATGGCCTATAGGTGGTGGTATGGGTAAAGTTGAACAAAAAGATGCTATTAATGCGATTCACGCATCTATAGATAATGGTATTAATTTTTTAGATACTGCGCAAATGTACCTAGATAGTGAGTATATTTTAGGTAAAGCGTTGAAAGGCAAAAGACAAAATTTAATATTAGCTTCAAAGCTTTCTTCTTGGAAAAATTTAAATGATATTGAAGAAGCTCTAGAAAATTCTCTAAAAAATTTAAAAACAGATGTAATTGACCTTTATCAAATACACTCATGGCAAGACTCAATTCCGATGGAAGATACAATATCAAAACTTTTAGATTTAAGAGAAAAAGGTTATTTTAAGTACCTTGGTGTTTCTAATTTTACTAATAAACAAATTGTTGAAATGAACAAATTTTCTGGTGATATAATCATTTCAAGCCAACCTCATTATTCTATTTTGTTTAGGCATTCAGAAAAAGAAATTATTCCACAAAGCCATAAACTAGGAATTGGTTCAATTGTATATTCTCCAATAGCAAGAGGGTTACTATCTGGGAAATACAAACCTGATCATAAATTTGAGGAAAATGACACTAGATCTAATCACCATGCTTTTAGTAAAGATTATTTTGAAAGAGGATATAAGATTTATCAAGCATTATACGAATGGAGTAAGGACAAAAACTATAATGTAAGTCAATTAGTAATTGCTTGGACACTTTATAGATTGGGAGTCACTTCAGCAATATGTGGATCAAAAAATCCTGAGCAAGCTATATCAAATGCTAAAGCAGGAGACATAAGCTTAACTCAGGATGAATTATCCAATATAAATGATCTTACAAACTCTTTGTCTGTTTTCGAAAAAGTTTAGCAGATTAGCTAATTACTTGAAGCAGTAAGTGACGGATTAATTTTAAATCTAAGTATAGATATAGGTTTTAATATAGGGGGTACCAACCGTCATCAGGGCTTAATTCCGTCATTTAGAAGTGCTTTTATACTTGTTTAATAAGAAGAGTTTAGATAATAAATTTAACAATAAAACTTATAGGTGATAATTATGTATTGTTAAATAGATATTTATGGACCAAAGGAGATTTTATGAAAATCTTAGAAGAAAGATGATATGATTACTGAACTAAATGCGGAGGATAGGAAATGGGTTGACTCTACTCTAGATTCGATGACTATCGAAGAGTGTATCGCTCAAATGCTTATACCTCACCATCCTTTTGAAAAGCCTCAAACTCACTTTGAATCTGTAACTAATGCTACAGCAGATGACTGGTTACGGTTATTAGATATAATTCCGCTCGGAGGAATATGCATAAGAAAACCGCCATCAGATGAATTGAAACTAGCATTGGAAAAAATTCAGAATCACTCAAAAATTCCTGTGATAATTGGATCAAACATTGAACTAGGAAGTTCAAGTCCTGCCCGCATAATGAACGAAAATACTCCTATGAAAAAGGTATTTGATTTCGCGTCATATTCACCTTCAATGATGGCGTTTGCTGCTGCCAACGACCCAGATCTAACCTATGAAACTTGTCGCTTAATTGCGGAACAAAGAAGATTTTATGGATACCATTGGACCTTCAATCCGATTGTAGACTTAAATTTAAATTTCAGGAACCCTATCACCAACATAAGATCTCTAGGTGATGATGCTGAAACAGTTTTGGCACATGCTGCCGCTTTTATACGAGGATTCCAAGATGCTGGACTCATGGCATCCACAGCGAAGCATTTTCCTGGAGATGGTACAGATGAAAGAGATCAACATCTACTCACAACTTCAAATCATCTTAACTTAAATGACTGGTATAAGACATACGGTCTTGTCTGGAAAACCGTTATAGATTCAGGCGTAAGTGCAATTATGTCTGGGCATATTGCATTTCCAGCCTACGAACAAGAGATTCCAAATTCAAACTCCACACTACCAGCCACTCTCAGTAAAAACCTCCAAGTGAAATTATTGAGAGAAGAACTGGGTTTTAAAGGAGTAGTTATTTCTGATGCTAGTCCGATGACGGGTCTGACTAGCAGAGTACAAGTATCTGATAGAGCGATAGAGAACATACTTGCAGGGACAGATATGTGTTTGCTTCCTGAGACAATAAAAGATTATGACTTCATAAAAAATGCAGTATATAAAGGACGTATTTCTGAAGAAATTATTAGAAATTCCACCAAAAGAATACTGGAACTTAAAGCACATTTGACTCTCCACAAAGACCCATTTTCTATAATCCCTGCTAAATCAAACCAAGTCAATGCTAAAAGGACAATTAATTCAGTGTCAGATAAAAGTATCACATTGTTACGGAGAGGCAATCCTGAACCAAGAAAGCTCAAGGGTGACGAAAATGTACTTTTTGTAAATGTCTTCTCAAAAGGTCCATTTTCGAATTCAGATTTGGAACCCTTGGCTAATTCACTTAAAAACCAAGGCTGTTCAGTAGAGTTATTGGAAAATCCCACTGATATGGAATTAAGAGAAAACTTACCTAATGTTCATTCTGTTTTCGTGAACGTTTGTCATGTGCCAATGAGTGGAAGCTTTGATCAGATAGGGGCAGGCTTTGGACAGAGTCTCTGGCGGATAGCGCACATGCTTCATGATAATGTCACTTACACTTGTTTTGGTACTCCTTATGTTTTAGCTGAGCTTCCTCATGTTCCTAACATGCTCCTCTCATACGGTGCTTCTGTATCTGCACAAGAGGCAGTAGCAAAAGTATATTTTGGGAAACTTGAGCCAAAAGGTACGCTTCCGGTAAAAGAGCCAGATATTTCTTGGCAAAATATCCTCAGATAAATATAAGCTTAATAAAAAAAAACTGACACAACGATTTATATCGCTGTGTCAGCTAATATTTTCTTAGTGTAAACATCTTATTTTCATTTGATAAATAAAAATAAAGTTGCTAACAAACTTGCAAATACTATTAGTGCCAGTCTACTCCATATTCTTCACGAATATCTTTGAAGATCTTGCTTAGACCGATAGTACCATATGCCATAGGACTCCCGATGTTCATCATAGTGTAGCCCTCTTTAATCCACTGCTTTGCATGATCAACATCTCCCATAGTTGTTGCTAATGCTTTTCCAGTTCCTTTAACTTTTTGAGCTAAATCTACCATTACATTTGCTGTTTTAGAGTTTGTGGCATCATCACCAGGAAACCCTAAAGAAGCAGAAAGATCAGCTGGTCCACAAAGAATAACGTCAAAATTAGGAATAGCTAAAATTTCATCAATCTGTTCCCATGCTTCTACTGATTCCATTTGTAAAATTAAAAGAGTTTCATCATTTGCATTATCAACAACATCTCTTGCAGAAACTCCATCTAAATATTGTGCGAAAAAAGGAGCTATTCCTCTTTCACCTATTGGTGGATACTTAGCATCATGAATAGCTTGTCTAACCTCATCAGGAGTATCAACTTGAGGAATCATTACTCCAACAGCTCCAACATCGTATGCTTTTTTTATATAAGAAGGATCATTCCAAGGAATTCTAATAACAGGAGCTACACCTTTTTTTCTACCATCAACACATAGAGTTCCCATTGATTCTGTACCCCAAGGATTATGTTCTGTATCAATCCAAACCCAATCAGGTTTACAGTTGTATGTTGCATTAGCTATATGTGGTTCAAAGCTGGGCATTAGGGTTGCAAGTAGAGGTTTTCCAGTTGCTAATTTTGATCTTATATCGCTTGGATACATTTTTACTCCTAGATTAGATTAATCGTTTTTTCTATAATATATTCTACAAAATAAATGTAAATAAAAGTAAAGAAAATAACTAAAATTGAAGCTCATAAGCATTTCTATTTTCTTTTTCACTTATAATTTTTTCTTGTTCAGGTATAAGAGGAGATTCTAATTAAAATAATTAATATTTTCTTTTCTATAATTTGAAATTTTTTTCAGTAAATTATTTTCATCTAAAAATGATATCTTATCTATTTTTATATAACTTTTTTCAGGGAAAAGTCTTCTAAACATAGCTTCAGAATTTTTCTTCATAATAACAGGATTTTTTGAAGCGTAATCTCCTAAAACAGATATTTTAATTACTTTGTACCCTTTTGAAAATTCAAACAAAATATATTCTTTTTCTTTACACATAACCAAAACCATACACCAAGTATTAAAGATTTTTATTACATTAAGATCTTTTTCTAGTTCAAAAGATTAGTTTTAAGAACTTTTTATTATAGCCATTACCACATTAATACCACCTAATAGAAGTGGCATTATGTCGAGTTAATGCCGAGTGCCGAGTTATGCACCCCTTATTAATAACCATATCTATACTTAGATTAGATAATGAACACAAAGAAGTCGGCATAAGCGAAATTATTCCTGGTTCTTGTTGTTGGATTGATCAGTAGATTTCTAGACAGATAATATAAATTTAAAATATGAAAAAATTTAGTTATATAGCAATCTTAATAAGCATTATTCATTTTATAGAAGATGCGATACTTGTAGCTTTAGGAAGATATACTGAAGTAAATTTTTTAATTTTACTTATTGGTACAATAAGTTTTGGATTATTAATAGCTTATATATCAAGAATACCAAGTGTAAAAAAATGGCTAAGTAAAGACTAAATAATTTTTAGTTTTCATTAGATTAATTACACTTTCTCCTGTAGTTGTAGCTTTTTCTCTACCTTGTTCTTCAAAAGGTTCTTCAACACTATTTATTATTGCCAAATATGATATCGCTATAATAAATAAAATTATGTTTAATGTTATCCAAATAATTTTTTTAGATTTTTTCATAAAAAAATTCGATATTATTGATCAATTTTCCTGAAGTAATAATTTTGAAATTTTATTAAAAGTATTCCATTGATTAATACTTATAGACATATTTGGCGCTGAAATTAATGGAAATAGGGATCTAGTAAACTCTAATTCAATGGAATAACCTGAAAAATCTTCATGTAAACTTTGTACTTTAATATTGCCAAGTTGCATTGCAAGTTCATTGATATCAGAGTCTTTACTGAATATATCCGCTAGATTTCTACTATAACTATTATGTTGCCAATTTATAGATTTAACTTTTCCAAAAATAGGGAATGTTTTATTTCGAATGGATTTTACTTCAATAGAATTTTCTTGGGACTTTGACGTATCAGCTGGTACTGCAAAATATATCCACCATCTTGGAGGATTATTTTTACCTCCCGGTTTTTTGATTATATTTATATATTTTATAAGAGATTCTGAATTTATTTTTATGACACCTAAACTTCTTCTATGCCAAGGATTGAATAATTTTTCTTCAATAATATTTCTTTCAGCCATTTCAGCTTCTAATCCTATATCAGAAAGTAATTTACAAAATTTATCTCTAGTTTTATCTCTTAATAGCTTTATCATAACTCTTATAATACTATTTATTAATTATTTAATAAAATCGAATGAATTACCATTATTTAGTTGTTTTCTCTATCTATAACTTCTCCTGTAACTTCTTCATATGCTTCTATTCCTAAATCTCTCATTCCAGAATAAGCTGATGCATACTGTTTACTTAGATCTCTACCCAGAGCGTTGCTATTATAAACATCTCTAAAAGCTTTTAAATGAAGCATACCCTCATTCTTAAATGTATTTTTGTAATACCATCTTTGGTCAGTTAATCTACCTAATCTCCATTCAGTTGAGAGAACTCTCATAGTATTTCTCCAATAAGTATTGATTACTAATTTCTCTTTTTCTGTAAATGTATCTAGACCTTTATCTAGCTTGTCTGCCATTTCTGGAGTACAGTTTTCTGCAAACCATTCATTAGTTCTTGACCTAGTATCCATTGCCATAAGAGACACATTAGAATCTGCATCATTATGAGCAATATCTAAAGTTCGTTTTTGAATGATCATTTGCCAAATAAGAACTGTAGCTACAAGCAAAGTTGCAACACCTGTAACTAGCTGAGCTATTTCTATAAGTTCCATAAATTTCCCTTAAGTATTTTTCTCAATATTATACCGTACCCACTTCTGCTCTGTTATATGCCGAGTCTATGCCATGTGTCGACATGGTCACCCTTGTTAATAACCTATATCTATACTTAGATAAAATAATAATCCGACACAAGTAATTAACTTTTTTAAAAAGTTTGATACAAAGAAATCATAACTACTTTTTTAAATAAGGATTATTATTTAAATATGTATATAAAAACTCAAAAATTTTTAGGTTTATTTTTTTTATGTTTCTTATTTTTTTGTTGTACAAAAGTAACTGATGAATCTACTAATAACATAATAAGTAATTATGAAAATTATAAGTTATTAGATCAAACTACTATTCAGTTAGAAAAAATTAATTTAAATATCAATTTTAATAATCCTTGGGCTATTGATTTTATTAATGATAACGAATTACTTATTTCAGAAAAAAATGGAAATTTAATATATATAAATTTAGATAACAATAAATCACATTATATTAATCATCAAGTTCCATCTATACAGCATGGTCAAGGAGGATTACTAGATATAAAAAAAAATAAAGATTTTTTATATCTAACTTTTAGTAAAAAAGATTCAAATAATAAATTAACTACCGCGATAGGTAGAGGGCAATTGTTAAAACCATATACAGATTTAATAAATTTTGAATTATTATTTGAATCTGAACCTTACTATAAAGATGGAGTACATTTTGGATCTAGATTAGTTATTGAAGATAATTATTTGTATGCTTCAATTGGAGAAAGAGGACAAGGAGCAGCTGCTCAAGATTTAATGTCTCATACTGGCAGTATAATTAGAATAAATTTAGATGGATCTATACCTGTAAATCCCTATAATAATCAAAATTCTTTGAAAGAAATATTTATGATAGGTGTGAGAAATCCTCAAGGTATGGCTTTATCTCCTCAAGGTGAAATATTTATAACTAATCATGGAGCAAAAGGTGGAGATTTTTTAGGGAAGATTAAAGGTGGTGAAAATTATGGTTGGGATAAAATTGGATGGGGTGGCACTAATTATAGTGGAACTAAAATAGGAGATGGGGAAAGTTTTTCTGAAAAATTTAAATCTCCAATATTATCATGGGTTCCATCAATTGCTCCGAGCGATCTTGTTTTTTATTCTGGGGAAGAATTTTTAGACTGGAATGGAGATATACTAATTACTTCTTTAAAGTATAAATTTTTACTCAAGTTAGAAATAGATAAAGGAGAAATTATTGACAAAGAAATTATTTTTAAAGATGAAATAGGTAGATTGAGAGATGTTGATATAAATTCTAAAGGAGAAATTTTTATTATAACTGACGAAAAAAAATCAGCAATTTGGAAATTAAAATCAAATACGAATTGAGACACAACCATCTGTAATTACACCTACCACTGCACAAACATCGGCATACTTAAGCTCCAGTAGTGGTAATCT
>Ga0209091_10004043_pt1 | contig 11572 bp, 6 predicted proteins | sample ArcticOcean_MG_C_6_FD_187438 | JGI IMG/M metagenome (GOLD analysis project Ga0209091, IMG submission 187438) | Marine microbial communities from western Arctic Ocean - ArcticOcean_MG_CB8_128 (SPAdes) (version 2) | ecosystem: Environmental > Aquatic > Marine > Oceanic | place: Arctic Ocean...
CGTTGCGTGCGTTCAATAGCCGTAGCAAGGTGATGGGGATTCTTTTTCGCTTCAACCAAGGAAGCTTTCGCCTCTAATCCCAAAACCAAGGCATCATCGATTCCTCCAACTGAGACGAGTGTCGCCCGTAGAGTTTCCGCTTTCACGAAATTCTCTTCTGCTAAAGCCAATGCGTGTTGGACCATCGTAAGGGCTACGATTGTAACAGCCCTTTGCTGGGGTGCTTCTGGAAGTATTATGTTGGAGATATACTGTTTAATCTGAATCACAGCGTCTTTGGAAAGAGTAGCGTCAATTCGGTCATCAAGGCGACGCGAGGCTGCAGCGAGAGCCAACTGGTTTTTTTGAAGCTGTGTCCCGATGCTCAAGCCTCTTTCTATTGCCTTTTCAGCATCTTCTATTCGGCCTTCAAGGTATGCCAAACCCATATCAATTTCATTGGAATAACCTTCTTCTTCGATCGATTGAAGATGGCGATGAGTGTGTTTCGGTTCACAACGGTCTAGAGCGACTTTAGCGGCAAGGTAATGTAAATGAGATGGGGTTTTTGAGAGTTCAATCGCCTGCTCGAGAAGAACCGATAAAGCGCTGCTATGCGTGGATACAAGCCGTTCAACGGCAGCCCCACAATAGGACTCGAGATCTTCTGATTCAGAACATATCCGATGAAATAAAAGTACAATTTGGTCATCAGGCGTTTCAGCGCATTCTTCCCAATGGAGTACAGCTTGCCGATGTAATTTCAGTTTCTCTTCACGCGACATCGTTGTACGTCGGACATTTCGGACCAAATGTTGTAATTCCATCTTTTCCATTCCCGAGGTCCAACGTAAGAATGCATAATCATCGAGTGTCCCTACCACGTCATCATCGTAGGCTTTCTTTGCTTCAATAGGGCGTGGGAGCAAGACAAGATGATCTAAACCAGCACGTGTTGAATCATCAAGTGTTGACATGACGACTTCTTCAACATACGATTGAACATCCTCATTGGTTTCTGGCAATGCTGTTCCTTTTTGATAGAGGAGGAGCGCCAATGGATGTCCTCCTAATCGCTCAGCAATATGTTCTCGTTCGCTTTTACTTTGAGAATCCCCGAGTAATTTAATCGCTTCAGAGGTTTCAAGTGGTGGTATTGAAAATCGTTTGACTTTCTCAAATGAAGCAAGAGGTTCTCTTCCTACAAAAATCATTTTTGGACCTTGAAGACTTTCCATCTTTTTACAAACACTGAGGAATTGTGGCAAATGTCGCCCAGGAATCATATGAACATCGTCAAAAATAAATGTTTCATCCTTGTAATGGTGTACGAGATGTTCAACCAGTGCCTCGAAGTCAGTGGGTAGTGGTGATGGAATCGACATCGAACGGCACAGTGTTTCAAAGTCCGAGAACTCATCTGCAGTTGCCCAACGAATATTTGACCCCGTTGAAAGAATTTCATTCCCAAGCGCGATGCCGACAGTGGTTTTCCCAATACCCGGCAATCCGCTAAGAATCATGCAATGTTGTTCACTAAACTTAGACAGTGCTTCAGCAATTAAACTGGAACGGCCATGTATTTCTCCACTTTGAGGGAATTCTCCGAAAGGTACGCCTTCTGAACTGCTTTTTCGAGGTTTAGAATGGTCTTCGCCTAATGAATCGAAAAGAAGACGGCCTTGTTCGGTAAGATGATACACATTTCTTCGCCGTGAACCTCCTCCGATAACGTGCGCCATTCGTTTGAAAATTAATCCTTGACTTTCGAGAGAAGTCAAAGGGACATTAAGGGCAGAACGAACGACTCCAAGTGATTCACTCAAACCGGGAAGAGAAATATCACGAGTCACATCCCATGCTTTCTCGAGACTTGCAGAATATTTGCCAAGCCATCGTATAAGGCGTTCCTGCGGTAATAAAAGCCCGCTTGTCATGTTCTTAGCCAACACACCATCTGTTTCTAAGTCAATCCCTTAGTGCATCACCCTAGAGGTACAAGGATTCTAAAAAAGAACAAAGAACTGAAATTTTGGATTTACCCTTGGTATTCGTATCATTGTCACCTAGAATTCACTCTTTTCGAATTTATTTGACGATTGGCTCTGTTAAACTCGTACGAAATTGTGTAATCAATGAAAGCCAGATGATGAGCACTGTTGCACCAATCAAAGAATTGTACGCCATGAGTTGAATACCGCACCATACTCCAAGATAAAACAAAGCAATGGCCCCCGCTATTCCAGTTAACCACAAGGGACCATAACGTAATCTCGGATCGATAAAGGAGTAGATGTAAAATCCACCACCATAGAACGCAAAGACATAAGCAAAAAGTGCATATAAAGTTCCAAGAACCAAACCAAAGAAAGCAAAAGATGGAGACAGCTCGGGTTGAACAAGAATGATTTCAAAAATTAGAAAAGCCGCAGCAAAGTTATGCATCATTTGATTCGGAAAATTAAACATTTGGTCATGGTTACGGTTGATTCGTACCTCTCCGGGTAAAATGATGTACCGAACGACTGTTGCAGTCAGTAAAGAGGCTCCGAGCGCTGCTGAAAATACAACAACGAGCATGCCGTTCAACCATGAAGGCGTTTGATTACCATTCATGACATTAAGAGAAAGGATTCCTGCAATGAAAAAATAAAAGATATTCAAGAGTAAAGTCCAACTGCTAAAGGTGACAAATTTTCCCATCCCTTTCGGATGAAGTGTTGTTTCTTTTCGTTCATCATGAAGGATAACAATCATGACTCCACGCCCTGATTTAAACATCTGAAATACAGCTGATGCTCCGGCAAGAAAACAAGTAAAGCGCCATAGAATGAGAAACTCTAAGGAAGCCCATGAGGAGTGAAAGGTCAATGCACTGCTCTCAACAAGAGAATACATATCCCAGTAAAGAAAGGCGAGAGTACTCAAAATAAAGAGACCAATTAATGTGAAAATGGTCAACCGAGTTGAATCATTAACACCGTATTCTAGAAGCCCTCCCATAACCCGTCCTCCTAAAGTTTCTTTCAAAACTCTTTGTACGCAATTTCCGAACATAAAGGCCCTCTTCTCTTCCTTTAATAATCGAAAACATGGACTTCATTCTTGCGTATGGGGATAAAGAGAAGAATGACGAAGAACAAATCATCAGCACTCAATTTGGGGGTGGAGTTCTTGAAGGGAGGGCTCTTGGAATGACTGATACCATGTCTGAACCTAAAAAGAAAGGGTCGTTTTTCCGAATGTGGGTAATGAGGCAATATTGGCGAATGCAACAATCACAAGCTGTGGTTAGTCTGTTGCTTTGGGGAACGACAATTACACTTTTGGTGTGGCCAATGATTTCTTGGAGGTTTACATCGAAGTGCGAATCAGGAGTGTGCTTTTCAAATGATTTCGTTGGTATTCCAAGCACCTACATTGGACTCGCAGCAATTTTCTTTTCAGTGATGTTTGCCGTTTTGGCCATAGGCTTTCTTTACGACCAAGTGTTTTCACTTTGGACCGAATGGAGAAACGTCGATATGGAACGTAACCCCTTTGCAACCTATGCACTTGCCCCAATATGGGTCATGTCCGTCGCTTTACAAGCCGAAATTCTGAAGCGAACCTCTCCCGAAGATGAGAACATCGTTGAGCAAGCAGATTGGTACCTCAAGTGGTGTGAAGCATATACTGAAGGCGAAATGTTTGCTCGTGCAGTGCAAAGATGGGACAAGGACCTCGGAGAAACTCCAACCTTTTGGTTTACATCAGATGATGCAATGCAGCGAGCACGCGATACGACAATCACCGATGATGCTTGAATTGAGCAGAATTCATACTTGTTTGAAAAACCAGTGTATTGGGGTTGATTGTAATTCCATTTCAATCCCGATGTGAATTGAGTTCTCTTATCTAAAACCCAATTTATGCATGAGCATTTTTTGTTTTCTTCGTAACTGTTGAAAAATACTTCCTGTGATGGGTCTCTTCCATTCTTTGGGAACAGCACTTCGACTCTTTTCAAGGTCTTTCGTTTCTAACCAAACGCCATAATTCAAGTAAATATTTTCACGTCCATCGACGCAAACTGCATGCAGGGGAACATGCGTATTGCCAAACGAATCCAAAGGTGGAACATGTGATGATTCAATCAAATCCTCGCGGATGAAAAAGGCATCATGGTGTCGAGCAGTCGTGTAGCATCCAGCATACACCAATGCATACCCATGGTTTTGAGCCATTAAATTCAGTGCTTTGAGCGAAGATCCCATCACACGGTCCATACGCCATGTCTCATTCACGTCATTTGGAAAGGCCATCATTGCATCAATCGGAAAATTCGGATTGAATTCCACGCTGAAGAAACTTGGACGATACTTTTCCAGAAGAGCATCGGTGACCCAAATATCGGTTGAATCTAAATCGATTGAGATATATCCCGGTTCATTCGGAACATCATATTGTTGAAAAAGTTCACAGATATTATCACTGGTGATGAAATGTTTGTACAGATTTATGGCAGGACTATGACAGTTGCCATCCAAAAGAAGGTGGTCCCATTTCCGTTCATGAACCAAATGTTTGGTGTTTGGGAGACAATAATCCCAACTGGTTGAATCGTATCCAAACTCAATACAATATTTGTTTTTGATTTCAATATGTTCACAAATGAAATCGATCACACCGTCTTGCATACCTTGAGAGGAATGCTGTACTTCATGTTCAGAAATCATCGAAATCCAATTTTGACCCGCCATAGACATCACTCCTTTTGTAAAGGTGGATGGTTCAAGAAATAGATGTTCGTATCATACGAGCCTGCTAGCATATGCAATACTCAAGCGCCCATGTGGAGCATTTATGTTCATTGCTTGAACATTTATGCTTGAAGCAAGCGTTAAGATCGATATCCACCGAGCCGTTCTAATTCGACAATTCGTTCCAGCGTCGAGGGTTGAAAGGTTGATTTGATTTGCTTGTCGTTTTGTCCTTCAAACACATTGCTCGCATTCAAAGAGGTTACCTGAGTACCCGGGATGACATCAAAGTGAAGACTCTCTCGAGCAACTTGAGAAATCGGAATTCCATGCTCAATAGCGAGATAGGTCAGCCAAAGATCATCGTTTCGAGGACAAGTTTCTCGGAACCCTTGCCCCACATCACGCATCAACTGAAGAAATGCTGGAGGAAAAAGAACACCTGATACGCATGTTGCAAAATTAAGGTTACTGGGTTTCCCCAATCCTGGCGGCCATGTGTCGTATGGAGTCAAACTCATTCCATCGTCTGCAGCAACCATTCTGTGGGCTCGATAAGCGTGGATACTTACCGAATCTGAGGCAAAGCATGTTTCGAGTCGCTGCAACCACCAGGGTGGGTAGAGAATGTCATCATCAGCGACAACATGAGGAACTGAAAATGAAGGAGCATTGACAATCCAAGGTTGGATTTTAGTGTGGGGGCCAAGGTTTTCGGAAAGATGGATTTCGAGGCCTCTTCGTTGCAGGCGTTGCAATGTTTTCAGTGGATGGAGTACATGTTCTTCCACATCTAAATGGAGCATCAATCGAGACGGTTTGAGAGAGCCACGTCCAATACTTTCAATCGCCAAAAATACATTTTTGAGACGATGCCCATGGGTTGTCAATGAAACGGTTGGCCCGTCTTCTCCTGTAATCAAAGCACTCGAAAACCGATTACGAAGGCGAAGGCGGAAAATTGACAGGTGAATCGGAATACTACGGGCAGTGTTTACAGCAAAAGCCAGTGGATTAATTCGAGCCATTTTCTCACCGTAAAATCAAATCCAATGATTGTGCCCTTGGACAAAGTCATCTCTGCTGTGATTCATGCTACAGGTTTGGCTTTGATGTAGACTTCGGTTTGTAATCTGGAAAAAGAAAGTTTCAAGGAATCAAAACATAATTCTTCAACGGGTTGTCTTATTTGGGGGGGCATGAAGGCAACATCATGCCTGTGACGCTCTCTTCGGTTGATTTCCCGAAGAAGCCTGGGGTGTATTTATTCAAGTCCGAAAACGGCAAAGTGCTGTATGTTGGTAAAGCAACACGACTCAACGAACGTATTCGTTCCTATTTTGCTTCAAACCCTGACCGTCAAATGATACCGGAATTAGTTCGGAAATCAGACAGCATCGAATGTATGGTGACGCCATCACCCAGTGAGGCTTTGATCCTTGAACGTGAACTCATTCGTCAACATAAACCGCGTTATAATTCAATGCTAAAGGACGATAAATCCTATCCGTTTTTAGTGCTGACCAATGAGGAATTTCCTCGGATTATGTATACCCGCCATCCACCTGCAGGAAGTTCGCGTTGGGGGCCGTACCCCAATGCCGGTGCTGCCAAACAAGTGATGCAGTTACTTCGGCGGCAATTTGGAATACGTGATTGTAAAGAATTACTCCCTCAAGGTTGTCTTTCAATGCATATTGGATTATGCTCAGGACCTTGTATATCTGGTGAAGGGTACGCACAAAGTGTGGATGCTGCAAAGCGAATATTGAACGGTGATGCCGTTGAGTTACTCGAAGAATTTGCCTTACAAATGGATGCTGCATCCCATGAAATGCAATTTGAGAAAGCTGCACAAAGCAGGGATATGATTCGAGCCATTCGGGTGACGACAAGTCAGCATGTCGTGTCAAGCAAGGTGTATCGGGATTGTGATGCGCTCGGAATCGCAGTACAGGGTGACCTTGCTGCTGTGGTCGTGATTCATGCCAATAATGGTGTAGTTCAGGGCCAAGAAGTATGGCCGATGCTGCACAGAGGAGAGCAAAGTGATACCGTGTCGATGTTTGTCTCAGAACATTATGCGAACCGTGCACCTCCTCGACTCTTACTTACTCCTGAATTACTTGATGACGGCACTGAGGAATGGCTTACATCACGAAGGGGCTCAAAGGTCGAAGTTCGAACCCCGGTCCGTGGTGATTTGGTCACTTTGCAAACTCTTGCACAACAAAATGCTGAAATTCAAATTGTCCGATTAGTGAACCGAACAAGTGGTTCACTCGAGCAAAGAGCGGCAGATGATGGTGCGGCAGTTCTTGGCATGGAACAACTCGATCACATTGTTTGCTTCGATATGGCGCAGTTACTTGGCGATGAGCGAGTTGGTGCCAGTGTCACACTACGAAACGGTCGGCCGACAAAAAAAGAATACCGCAAATATACGGTCAAAGGCGATGCTATGGATGACTTACGAATGATGCGTGAAGTCGTTGAACGTTGGTTAAAGCGACAGGATGAATGGCCTGACCTTGTGCTTATTGATGGCGGAGAAACTCACCTTTCTACGATTTCTAAATTACTTGACGAACATGGTCTTGAAGACCGTTTTGAACTTGCTGCTTTGGCAAAAAGAGAGGAGACGATTTATCGCAATGGGAAACCTGAAATCATTCTTGATCGAAAAGGGAGAGTCATGGTACACGCTCGAGATGAAGCGCACCGATTCGTCAATACCTTTCACCGTAAAAGACGGAGTCGAAGCCGCCTTCATGACCCTTTGCTCGAAGTGGAAGGGCTCGGTGCAAAGAAGATGCAAAATCTACTGCGGCATTTTGGTGGGCGCCAAGGTATTGCACATGCTTCACTTCAAGATTTGAAGACAGTACCTGGTATAGGCCCATCACTGGCTCAGCGAATTCATGATTCAATGCAACAGTAAATCAGTCGAAGAGATCTTCGCCCATTTCGACGTGTTGAACTGCACTAATACCGAAAGGAGAAACGGGTGGAAGTGGTGGAAGTGAGTCTTCGGAATAATCCTTGAGTGTCTCCATCTCCCCATGTATTCCTTTACTGTGGAAACCAGACAAGTCGGCGAATTCATTTGGATTGATGCTCACTTTGTCAGCAGCGCGTACCTTTGAATAATTGCGTTTGGCTCGTTTCTTAGCTCGTTTCTTCTTAAATCGTCGAACTCCAAGGAACAATAAAATAACCATGATGGCCATGTATTTCCAAAGTATGACGAAAAAGAAGTACCAAGTGATTTGAAAACGGAAGGAAATCGTGTCCTCAAAACCACCGTAAGGTACATTGTAAGTGATTTCTTGCCGCCCGTCAACTTCTCTTTCCTCGATCAATCCTGATGAAGATTCTAAATCAATAAGTCTGATTCCTTTCGGAAGATGTATGGTCATTGGACCATTGAGGGCGATTCCAAATTCTTCATTCAGGTAACTGTCGGTCGAAATTGGGAACGTATACGGCTCCATTGAATCATCAGTAGAGGGTGATGTAATTCCCGACAATGAGACCACACTGTTGACAAGTACGCCGCTAAAAGATTGGAGGAGAGAGGCCATAGGCCAAAGTAAAGTTTGCCGAACAGCATTCGTCGTAAGCGATAATTCCGTAGAATCAAACTCACCGGAAAGCATTTCTCCAATCTCGCCATCAACCGCTAATTTGAACTTCACTTGAGGTATTTTCATGCTCAGAGAAATACCCGCCAGATCCGATACAATCAGACCAGGCGCACCTATGCCGTCTAAACTGAATTGGATTTCAAAAGCATCCAAGTCAATCGTTTTGAATTTGGAATTTTCAGTTGCCATTAAATGTTCAATGGATTGATGGATATAGGCAGTCAAGACAACACCGATCCGTTTGACAAAATCGCTCAGTCCTTGACTCGTAAGAGTAAAAATGATTGATTCACTGCAGATTGCAAGGTCAAGCGGAGCTTCTGGGTCCAATTCACAAAGGAATGAAAGATCCATGGTTCGGGTAAACGGTGTATCAAGACGACTTGAGAGGTCAATTCCAAGTCGAAGTAAATCCGATGGAACTGTAGCCATTGAAACACTGTGTTCCTCAAATGATGGTATTTTGTCATTGGGAATTCCAATCCTATGCATTGCAATCGAGGCATCCAAGCCAAACTCGAAGGCAACTGAACGATCCCATTCATTGAACTGGAAAGACATTGCATCCATTTTCACGTCGCTTGTTACACAAGTCGATTGGTTGGATAAACAAACAACATCGCCATCACCGTTTTTGATCACATGGCGCCAATCATACACATTGGTTCCTGCAAAAGAGAGATTCATTTCATCTGACCCGTAAAGAGAATCTTTCAAAATTATTCGGTCCGAATTTTCTTTTGTTTGAATCCAGGTAGGAAGTATGATTTCCAATGTTAATTCACTTGCAGGAAGATTACTTGGGATAATTCCCGAGAGGAAACTGCTTGGAAGTGAAGTCTCTACCTCGAGTCCTGCATCCATGACTCGACGAAAGTCATCTGTTGAAAGAACGCTAAGTATTTCTCCAACAGTCTCTTGTTCGTTATTTTCTTTCAAGATGTCTAACAACTTCATTGAGAAAGGTTGACTGGAAGTTTGAAGATAAACTGGATTCTCATACGACATAGCACTCGGGCCGTTCAAACAATAGTTGAGTGGATTTGTTGGAGCGATAAGTTCAGTACAACCACTGGTGCCTCGATGAGTAAAATTAAGCCCGCCAGCAGGACCTGAAATGCCTTCAGCAACTGAATCCGAAACCCATGTCATTTCGTTCATAACAATGGTATCCATGCCTGCTACTACCGAAGATACACCCTCAGCAATCGTATCGACTGGGAATTGACTCGTGATATTCGAAAGATCGACAATTCCATTTTGATAAGCGAGACGAATTCCATCAGATGTGACTTGATTCATTGTTGCACGTTCAGCAACACTCATCAGCGAAATATCCCAATCTGTCATCGTGGCTTCGTCAAGATAGTGTAATGCTACAACAAAACTAAGCGTTACTGCTGATTCATCTCTTAAGTCGAGTTTTACTTGGAAGTCAAGAGCTTTTTCCGTAGAAGGAATGACCACAGTAGTAGTATCACTTCGGTTTCTGTGCATCATTTCAACTTCGATAGGAAGGGCGAGGTTTCCGTCGTTTTCACCTGCACCTCGATGGTCGACTTCCCACTCACCAGCAAAATAAGCAGGTGGTCCAGCACGAGCTGCACGGGTTCCATTTGAATCGACACTCTTGATGGTTGCATATTCAGGAGGATTGAACGAATAAGATGATTTGTGCCCAGGTAAGCCAACGAGATCGAACATTGTTGTGACTTCAGCACCCATGAGCAAGAGGCCTTGGTAGGCCCTTTCCAGGTCAAGGTCTGAATTGGAGACTAAATTGAAAGAGTCAGGGTCGATACTGATATCCATGACACTCCTCATACAAATCGGAGGTTCAAATGCATTATTCACCAAAGCGCCTTCATCGAATGCATCATTCAACGGGTCAATTGAACAATCAATGGTGGAGCCCGCAGAGTTGGTGAACGTATTCACATATCCAGTCGACGGCTGCGCTTCACCAAATCCAGATTCGACGGAGTCTTTGATTGATTTATCAATTTCAAGAAGCAATTTATCTTGAACTCGAACGCCTGGTACAATTACAGTGTCAAATTGATCACGAATCAAGTCCGCAGGGGCGCCATCTTTCGAGTCGAGACCGTCGGCGGCGAGAACGATATCCAAGAGAGGTGAGCTGAGTCCGAGGGCTTCACGGTCGAATTCTCTTAATGCCCAAACAAGTTCAAGATGGATTGTAGAAGTATCTTCCAATGTAAAGTCATATGTCCCTTCAATCCAATCCTTTCGGTGAGGCGTTAAGTCCTCATTGGAATCATATTCGTCACAATCACTTACACATGAAGTCATATTTGCGGCAGTTGCAAAAGGGGCATAGAGATGCAAAGTCATCATCAATACCAAGAAAATAGAAATGGAATTACCAAGCCTTGTTCGCTGGCCACTACCCCCCGACATGGACTGAGGTTACCACGCCATGTTCAAAGTCGTTGCTCTCCTAGCCGTTATAATGGCCGATACATCCACCCAATCGGCGAAAGCAAATGTCGTGCTTTGTTTACGAGAAAATGGGGAGACTGTACATCGGTTTCTTGACGAACATGGTTTCCTTGATTCGGCCTGGAAACCAAAACCAACTGGTGATATGCTTGCTCTACCTTTTAGCGAACAGATAAATGGAAAAGAAATTGAACGTATGCTCTGTTCGTTGTTTGATTTTGAGGTGCGAATTGATTGTATCGAACTTGAGCAAGCAGAGGCATCCAATAATCCACATGCACAATTACATCGTGTTGTTGTTTCATGGCTCACATCTTTCGAATCAAGTGAAGAAGATACTGAAACACTCAGCAAAGAACTTCCTCGGAAATGGCAACACCTTGGGAATATAGTGGTTCTTCCCGAAACTGCATTTGCTTCTAAAGAATGGAATGAAATCCTCAAGCAAAGGTCGCGAGAGGAACTTCAGCACTTATGGCAGCTAATTGCTCAATCACTCGGTGGAAAGCGACTTGCACGTCAACACCCGATTACAAAAGACAAACATCGCACCTCCCAAACTGAATTACTTCTAGGCCAGAACGGTTGGGTTGAATTTTTGGACCATGGAGTTCATTTTGGATTCGATGCTACCAAAGTCATGTTTTCTGCAGGTAATGTGACTGAACGGCGACGTATTGGCTCGATTAATATGGAAGATGAGGTCGTCGTGGATGCCTATGCTGGAGTTGGTTATTACAC
>Ga0209091_10004044_pt1 | contig 11570 bp, 10 predicted proteins | sample ArcticOcean_MG_C_6_FD_187438 | JGI IMG/M metagenome (GOLD analysis project Ga0209091, IMG submission 187438) | Marine microbial communities from western Arctic Ocean - ArcticOcean_MG_CB8_128 (SPAdes) (version 2) | ecosystem: Environmental > Aquatic > Marine > Oceanic | place: Arctic Ocean...
GGCTTTAAAATAATATTTATATTTTCTATATATAGATCTACATTAATTTCTTTACAAAATTCTTTACAATGATTTTCCCATTTTTTTGATTCTTTATTTAAATTATGATTTATGTGTATTGCGCGAATATTAATTTTATTTTTTCTTGCTATTTGATTGGCGAAATACAATAACGCTGTAGAGTCGCAACCTCCGCTATACGCTATTAAAAACTCATCGTAACTATTTTTTTCTAGGCTACTTGTTATAGAAGATTCGAAAATTGAGTATAAGTTTTCAAAATCAAAATCTGATGTTTCCATTTTATTCTTGGTAATATCCTACGGAACTTAACTTATCTTTCCTATTATTAACTAGTGTTCGTGAATCCATCTTAAAATATATACCCAGATTTTTTGATATTGACGAGCTTATATCGCTACTTACTTGAGCTACATTTCTATGCGCGCCGCCTAATGGTTCAGGAATTAGTTCGTCCACTAATTTTAATTTTATTAAATTATCTGCTGTTATACACATTGCTTCTGCTGCTAAATGTGCATTTTCTGGGGACTTCCATAATATCGAAGCACAACCCTCTGGAGATATAACAGAGTAAATACTATACTCTAACATTGATAAGTGATCGCAAACGCCAATTGCCAGTGCTCCGCCAGAACCGCCTTCTCCAATAACATAAGATAGTATAGGAACCGTGAGATTAGACATCTCAAGCAGGTTGTTAGCGATAGCCTCGCTTTGACCTCTCTCTTCGGCATCAATTCCAGGGTATGCACCTGGTGTATCTATAAAAGTAATAATTGGCATATTAAATCTTTCCGCAAGCTTCATTACCCTTAGAGCCTTTCTAAATCCTTCTGGTTTTGCCATGCCAAAATTTCTTTTAATCTTATCATTAGTTCCTCTTCCTTTCTGGTGCCCAATTACTGCCACTGAATTATCTTGAAATTGCGCAATTCCAGAAATAATAGCATTATCGTCTGCATAGGCCCTATCACCATGCAACTCATGGAAGTCTTTAAAAACAGTATTTATATAATCCATTGTGTAAGGTCTATCTGGGTGCCTAGCGATCTGGGTAATTTGCCATGGTGTCAAATTGCTGTAGACATCCTTAATCAGAATATTACACTTTTTTTGAAGGATATTTATTTCGTCGACAATATTAACTTGCCCATCAGACCCAATGCTTCTTAACTCTTCTATCTTATCTTCTAAGTTTTTTATAGGTTTTTCAAACTCAAGCATATTATTATCCTTATTAGTCTCTACAATGAGGAATATATTAAATCAATAGCCTCAACGCAATCTAGTGTCTTCAATTCACAAATTATAACATTAGTTGGAGAAATCTTATAATTTTCACCCAGAACTAGCGATTTGGTCACACCAGAGGATATATAGTCTATTCTCACCAAACATTTTCCAATATTTTCTTTGCTAGAGAAAAGTGACTCTAACTTGCCTACCAACGTAGACAAATCTTCCTCGTTCACTACTTTAAACTTAATACCTGTAGCAAATAAAATCCTAGTATTTTCAATAGAGTTGATAGATTTTGCTCTAAAACTCAATCTATTAGTAAACTGGTCTAATCTTAATGTGCCTTGTATTATTACAATTTCATCTCTAGTAATAGACGCATCTAAAAGGTTATTGTTCGCTATGACATCTATATTGTCAGTGTCATCACCTAAATTAATTTGAGCAAGCTTATCTTTTGTGCTGGTTGTTCTGATTCTTATACTGTTAATCACTCCTGCGATTTTAAATAAATTTCCTTTTCCCGACCTCCCTTTATAGTTAGATTTAACTGACTTCATATCACCGCTAACTATATTTTTTAGCTCATTTTTATACTCTAAAATTGGATGGCCCGTTAAATAAAATCCTAAAACATCTCGCTCAAAAGATAGTTTTTTTATTGTCTCCCATTCTCCAACTCTCTTTACGTCTCTATCTTTATCTTTATTTTTATTTTCAAAAACCTCTTCCGAAAAACCAAAAATATCAATTTGACCTTGTTGAATATTCTTGGAGTTTTGATCAGCCATTTTCATAGATTCTGGGTAAGAATAGAATAATGAAGATCTCGATTTTCCAAAAACATCAAACGAGCCCGATTTTATTAAAGCCTCAACAACTCTTTTGTTGATTTTATTTGTGCCGCACCTTTTTAAAAGATTGTCTAAGCTAGTGAAATCCCCGTTTAAATTTCTTTCGTTGATAATTATTTCAATGATAGCTTCACCAACTCCTTTTATAGCACCTAATCCATAAAAAATTTCTTTATTCTCTGTTACGCTAAAGTAATAATTTGACGTGTTTATACTTGGTGGATTTAAAGTTATACCCATGTATTCACACTCTTTCACAAACTTAACAACTTTATCTGTATTATCCATATCACTGGATAAAACTGCTGCTAGAAAGGGTTCTTTATAGTGAGTTTTTAAATATGCCGTTTGATAAGCAATTAGCGCGTAAGCTACTGAATGAGATTTATTAAAGCCATAGCCTGCAAATTTTTCCATTAAGTCAAAAATATATTCGGCTTGCTTTTTTTCAATATTATTATTTATGCATCCGTTTACAAAAATTTCTCTTTGCTGCTTCATTTCATCAAATTTTTTCTTGCCCATAGCTCTTCTTAAGATGTCAGCTGACCCTAAACTATAGCCTGCTAGAACTTGAGCTATTTTCATAACCTGCTCTTGATAAAGTATTACTCCATAAGTTGGCCTTAAAACATCTTCAATCATAGGGTGTAGGTACTCAACATTAGCGCCATTTTTTCTATCTATAAAATCATCCACCATTCCTGATTGAAGCGGTCCAGGTCTATAGAGGGCTACTAATGCTACTAGGTCGTCAAACTTATCCGGCTTTAATCGCTTAATTATATCTTTCAATCCATTTGATTCTAATTGAAAAACTCCATTTGTTTTTTGATTTCTTAGTAACTTAAAAGTTAGCTCATCGTTAAGAGGAATATTTTCTAATACAAATTGCTGATTACTGCTTATATTTTTATTAATAACTTTTATAGTATTGTCAATCACAGTTAATGTTCTTAAGCCCAAGAAATCAAATTTTATCAGCCCAATTTCTTCTACGTCATCTTTATCAAGTTGTGTCAACAATGAGCCGCCGGAAGTATCTCTATACAAAGGTGTGTAGTTTATGAGTTTTTTGGGAGAGATTACTATTCCACCAGCATGTGTTCCGGCATTTCTTGCCAACCCCTCAAGTATAATTGCCATATCAATGATTTCTTTTACATCGTCGTCAGAATCATATAATTTCTTTAATTCCTGGTCATCTAAGGCTTTATTTAATGTAATGCCTATCTCAAATGGGATAAGTTTTGCAATTTGATCGACAAATGGGTAAGGAAACTGAAGAACCCTCCCAACATCTCGAACAACCGCTTTAGCAGCCATTGTTCCGTAAGTAATAATCTGACTGACTTTATCTCTTCCATATTTTGTTGCAACATAGTCTATTACGTTATCTCTTTTATCCATACAAAAATCAATATCAAAATCAGGTAAAGAAACTCTTTCAGGATTTAAAAATCTCTCAAACAGCAAGTCATATTTAATGGGGTCTATATCAGTTATATTTAATACATATGCTACTAATGAACCAGCGCCAGAGCCACGCCCAGGGCCAACAGGTATATTATTATTTTTAGCCCACATGACAAAATCGGACACTATCAAAAAGTAACCTGCATAACCCATCTCTAGAATCACATCTAATTCAATTTTAATGCGTTTTTGATACGGCTCTTTATTTAAGATATTTTTATCAGTAATTTTTTTATCAAGACTTTGTGATACAAGAGACTTAAAATATTCATTTTCATTTTGTCCTTCATCTAGCGGAAAAATTGGCATAGCAATTTTACCTAACGGGAGTTGAATATTACACCTTTTAGCAATCTCAAGAGAATTTGTGATAGACGATGGTATATCAGAGAAAAGCTCTTCCATTTCCTTACTGGATTTTAAATACTGATTCTCATTAAATTCAGACTTTCTCTTTTCATCTTTTAAATAAGTTCCATTATTAATACATACCCTAACCTCGTGAGCCTGAAAGTCTTTTTTATAAATGAATCTAACGTCATTTGAGGCCACAAGTGGTATTTGATATTTCTGAGATATCTCTAAAGCCCGAGCAAGATATTCATCTTCAAAATCTTTTCCTGTTCTTGTTATCTCTATGTAAAAACTATTAGGAAAATTCTTCTTCCAATAATTAATTGAACCTTCTATTAGATCATTATTTTCTGACCTAATTGCGCTAGCTAAATCGCCGTATAAACCTCCGGAGAGGGCAATTAATCCATCAGACCTTTTTTCTAATTCATCTTTTAAAATAACAAAATGATTTCCTTCTTTCAGTCCTACATATGAATCTGTAATTAGATTACTTAAATTGTTGAACCCAATCATATTTTTGCAAAGTAATACTACTCTTGATTGCGAGGTCGAATTTTTATTATCTTTTAAATTAACTTCAATGCCAATAATAGGCTTAACACCATTTTTTATAGCTGATTTATAAAATTTCACCAAGGAGAATATATTATTTAAGTCTGTTACTGCAATAGCTGGAAACTTTTCTTCAGAAGCTTTATTTATTAGGTCTTTAACTCTAATTAAGCTGTCAGATATAGAATACTCAGTATGCAAATGTAAATGTATAAAATTATTTATCATAATTGCGATATAGGTCTAAAGGTTTTTCTATGATACTTGCAAATGCCATGTTTTTTAATCATCTCTATGTGGTGTTTTGTTCCATACCCCTTATGCTGCTTAAAATTGTATACAGGATACTCTCTATCTATTTCATGCATAATTTTATCTCTAGTGACCTTGGCAATTATAGATGCAGCGCTTATTATTGGAACCAATCTGTCACCATGCTTAATAGCAACACACTCACCAGAAATAAGGGGTGTGAATAGTCCATCAATATAGGCTTTACAATTCTTTATACCAATATTATCAAAAGAAACTTTCATGGCTTTTAACGTTGCGTTATGAATATTGATCTCATCAATTTCTAATGGACTTACAATGCCAACACTGTATTGGGAAGCATATTTCAATATTATCTCATAGAAAATATTTCTATTTTTTTCATTAACTTTTTTAGAGTCATTTATCTCTTTTGGAAGAAATTTTTCGTCTATAATTACTGATGCAGCAACTACAGGACCAGCTAAGGGGCCCCTGCCAGCTTCATCAATACCAACTATTGTATATTTTTTTTCCATAAACTAGATTATAATAATTATTAATTATCATACATCAGTAACCTTGATAGAAAAATATATTTTATTATGAGTAAGTTAAAAATCGCCGTCATAGGAATTGGTTATCTTGGTGAATTCCACGCACAAAAATATAAAGCCAATAAAAATGTTGATTTAATAGGCATAGTTGACATCAATGAATCTAGAGGCATTGAGATAGCAAAAAAAATTGGTGTTGATTTTTATGTGGACTACTCAAGCATAATAGATATTGTGGATGCTGTCAGCATAGTTGTCCCAACTAATCTCCATTATAAGATAGCAAAGTATTTTATTGAAAATGGCAAACATGTTTTAATTGAAAAACCTTTTGCTAGTAATACGCTAGAGGCCAAAAAACTTGAAAAACTATCTAAGAAGAAAAAAATTATTCTGCAGATTGGTCACTTAGAAAGATTTAATAAGGCTTTTGTGGCTCTAAAAAATAAAGTTAAAAGCCCTCTATTTATTGAATGTAACAGGATATCTCCATTTAAAATCAGAGGTACGGAAGTAGATGTAATTATGGATTTAATGATTCACGACTTAGATATTATTCTTTCATTAAATAAATCTCATGTGAAGAGCATTCAGGCTAATGGTATTAGTGTTTTAACTAAGACTATTGATATAGCTCATGCAAGGATAACTTTTGAAAATAACTGCGTATGTAATCTTACCGCGAGCAGGATTAGTGATAAAGTTGAAAGAAAAATGCGATTATTTCAAAAGAATACCTATTTTTCTCTCGACTTTCAGGGTTGCTCTCTAGATTCTTACAAAACTATAAAAGTTGATAAAATCAAAACTATTAAAAAAAGCAAAGATAATTTCCTGAAAAATGATCCACTAAACGACGAAATTATAAGCTTTGTAAAGTGTATAAAGAATAATAAAATACCAATAGTTACTGCACTAGATGGTATAAATGCATTACAATATGCTATTAAAATTTCTAAATTAATAAAAAAATGATACAGCAATTTGACTTAAAAAAAGAATATACTTTTCTTGAAAATGAAATTCAAAGCGAGTTAAGATCCGTATTCAAAAAAGCAAACTTTATAGGCGGTGAAAATGTTAAATTAATTGAAAATAACATCGCAAGCTATATTGGCGTAAAATATGCCATATCATGTAATTCTGGGACTGACGCTTTACATTTTTCGTTAAGGGCTTTGGGAATCAGAAAAGGTGATGAGGTTATCACCACGCCTTTTACTTTTATATCTACTCTAGAAGCAATAATGTATGTTGGTGCAAAGCCAGTATTTGCTGATATTGATTTAAATACATACAATATTAGTGAGGAACAAATTTTAAAAAAAATTACGAAAAATACAAGAGCTATTTTACCTGTGCATCTTTTTGGAAATCCAGTTAATGTTGCAGTTTTAAAAAAAAGTATTAATGATGATTCAATTAAAATAGTAGAGGATTGCGCTCAAAGCTTTGGGTCTGGAATTAACCACCAAAGAGCTGGAAGTATAGGTGACATAGGTTGCTTTAGCTTTTACCCAACAAAAAATTTAGGTTGCTATGGTGATGGAGGAATGGTCACTACAAATTCAGAAGAATTATTTAATATAATTAAAAAATTAAGGAACCATGGAAGTTCAAAGAGATATCACCATGATATTATTGGTTATAATAGTAGATTAGATGAAATTCAAGCAGCTATATTAAATGTTAAAGTGAAACACATTGATCGTTTTAATTCAATGAGGCAAAAAATTGCTGCTCTTTACAATGCTAATCTGTCAGACCTAGATTTCATAACTATTCCTGAAATAATACAAAATGGGAATCATGTTTATCATCAATACACTATTAAATCCAAGATTAGAGAAAAAATTAAGATAGAACTTGAAAAAAATAATATAGGGTCAGCTATTTATTACCCAATTTCTTTAGAAAAACAGGACGCTTATAAGAATATATATAATGAGCATGAGGTTTTTGAAAACTCTAATTATTTATCTAACACCTGTTTATCCCTACCTATACACCCTTTTCTTTCCGAAGAAGATGCCTTAAAGGTGTGTGATGTAATTAGAAACATATCATGACAGTGGAAAAAAAAATTATGATTGTGGCTGGAGAAGAGTCTGGTGATATGTATGCATCAAATATAATCAATAAACTGTCACATAAAAAGAATTTGCGTTTCTTCGGCATGGGCTCTAGCCGCATGAAAAATACTAAAGCTACAATGATACTAGATTCATCTGATTTATCAGTAATGGGTTTTTTTGAGATTATAAAAGTATATCCAAAATTGTTAAAATCACTGAATATCATGAAAAAATCTATATCTACCGTTAAGCCTGATTTACTAGTATTAATTGATTATCAGGAATTCAATATGAAGCTTGCTAAATATGCAAAATCAAATGGCATAAAAGTTCTTTTTTATATTAGCCCACAGGTATGGGCCTGGAGGGAGAAACGTATTAAAAATATAAAAAATTATATTGACGTAATGGCGGTGATATTTCCTTTTGAAAATAAATATTATGAGAATTTAGGAATTCATTCTTATTATGTAGGTCATCCACTAGTAGAGGATAATAATTATTCAAAGAAATACGCTTCTGATAAAAATTATATTGGTTTTTTCCCAGGAAGTAGAATAAATGAAGTTAAAAAACATATTCCTATTATTAATCAAGTAATTGAGATTCTTCATAAGAAGTATCCTGAAGAAAATTTCCTTGTCTCTAGATCAAGCAATATTGATAATACAATATTTCAAGAGTATTTTTCTGGTAAACATTATGTTTCTGTCATTACAAATGAAAATATTTATAAAACAATAGACATGTGCAAGATTGCTGCTGCTGCATCAGGAACAATAACTTTACAAATTGCACTTAAAAAAATTCCAATGTGTGTATTTTACAAGTTGTCTAATATTACATATTTTCTAGTGAGGCGTTTAGTTAAAACAAAATTTATATCACTTGTTAATATTGTTTTAAACAAAAAAGCTGTAGAGGAATTTATTCAAAAAGATGCTTCTTCTGAAAAAATATCAGCAGAGATAGAGAAAATTATTAGTAACGAAAGTTATAAAAATAATTTAATAAAAAATGAAGACCTTGTAGAAAAAAAATTATTAGGTGATAGTGCTAAAATCAATATTAAAGATTTAATTTTAAATTTACTATAAATTAAGCTAGTCTTGTTTGGATGACTGTATGACGCCTCTTTCGCTGTTTTCTATAAAATTTAACAAATCAGAAACCTCTTTATTCTCTCTACTTAAATTTTCTAATTCCATTGTGTTAGTTGGATTATTACTTGAACGAAATATTAATTTATAAGCTTTATGAAGCGAATTAATTGTTTTTTGATCAAAATTATTCCTTCTTAGGCCCTCTCTATTTAATCCATGTGTTTTGGCAAAGCTTCCTGTAGCTAAAAGATATGGCGGTAAGTCTTGATTTAATGCTGCACCCATTCCTGCGAACGCATAATCTCCTATTCTACAGAATTGATGGACCAATACATATCCTGCTAACACAATATTGTTTCCTATTTCTACATGTCCTGCTAAAGAAGTCGCATTTGACATTATATTGTTATTTCCTATTATGCAATCATGCGCTATATGGACGTATGCCATTATCCAGTTATTATCCCCTACTCGTGTAATTGAGTTTCCACCAGCTGCTGTTCCACGATTTATAGTGCAGTATTCTCTTATCGTATTTCCAGAACCTATAATTAACTTACAACGCTCTCCATTGTATTTTTTATCTTGTGGTATTTCTGAAATAGAAGAAAACTGATATATTTTATTATCTTTGCCAATGTCGCAATCACTTGTTATGACTACATGGGGTCCAATTACAGTATTTTCATCTATTGAAACATTTTTTCCAATTACAGAGTACGCTCCTATCTCAACAGAAGGATCTATGTCGCAGGATTGATGTATTATTGCAGTAGAATGTATTTTAGACAACTTGCTCACCTTATATTTTTTCTGGCAACTCTTTAAAGCCACACATTATTTCAGCATAGGCTGCTACTTCTTGATCTACAGTTGCTGATGCTTCAAAAACAGCAAAACCGCCTTTGCTTTTTTTCATCTCTACTTTTAGTACAAGCTGATCACCTGGTACAACAGGTTTTTTGAATCTTGCTTTATCTATGCCGACAAATAAATATAAGCTTTCATTGGGAGGACATAAACTTGGGGTTTTAAAAGCTAATAGTCCAGATGCTTGGGCTAATGCTTCTAAAATTAGAACTCCTGGCATGACTGGATAACCAGGGAAATGACCGTTAAAAAAAGGCTCATTAAAACTTACATTTTTAATGGCCTCTATAGATTTCCCGTCTTCAAATTTTAAAATTTTATCAACTAGCAGAAAAGGATATCTGTGCGGAAGGAGATTCATTATCTCTAAAATATCACCATGTGTTTTCAATATCGTTACTCCCTTTTTATTTATCTCTATTATTACTTTTTAGAAAAAATTCGTTTAATTTTTTAAATCTTGCTGCATTTTTTAACCATAATTTATTTAACATTAACGGAGTGCCAGACGAATATACTCCCGCTTTTTTTATGTTACATGCAACTTTAGCCATACCTGTTATATAAGTGTTATCACAAATCTCAATATGTCCTTGTATTCCTGCCCCACCACCTATAGTACAATTTTCTCCTATTATTGCGCTGCCAGCTATGCCAACACACCCTGCAATTCCTGTATTATTACCAATTCGAACATTATGTGCAATCAGTACTTGATTGTCTATTTTAACCCCATTACCAATTACAGTATTGTCTAAGGCGCCTCTGTCTACAGATGTATTCGCGCCAATCTCTACATTGTCACCGATTTCAACACTCCCAACTTGAGGTATCTTGACCCATGATTTATCTTCACTAGCGTATCCAAATCCATCAGCCCCAATCACAACTCCAGAATGGAGAATGACATTATCTCCTATTTTTATATTGTCATATAATGTTACGTTTGGATTTATATATGCGTTTAAGCCTATTTTTACATTATCACCAATATAGGAGTTTGCGCCAATGAATGAGTTATCCCCTAATATAACATTCTCACCGATGACAACATTAGGACCAATACATAATTTACCACCTAAATTCTTAGTCTGACATACAACTGAATCGTGAATAGTATAATTTAAATTATCTCTCTTATTTAATAATTGAGATATTTTAGCAAATAACAAATACGGGTTTTCACTTACAATTACATTATGCTTGCATAATATTGAGAATTTTTTTGACGTCACTGTAACACGGGATTCAGTAATATTTAATAATTCCAGAAAATTTTTTTTCGCAAAAAATGTAACGCTATTTTTATTTGCGTTTATAAGGCTAGAAACACTATTTAAACAGTAGTCACCGTCACCAATATACTCTACGTTAAATAATTCTGATATCTGTTTTACAGTATAATTCACAAAGTTTTATTTTGAATTAAATTTCTTTAAAACTTTGGCCGTTATGTTTATGCCCGTCTTATCACTAGCATAAGTTACATCAGTGTTAGTAAAAATCATGTCATAGTTTCCACTTTCTGCTATTGAAAGTATTACTTCTTTTAGTCTATTCTCTATTTTTCCTAATTCATCTCTTCTTCTTAATTTAAAATCTTCTTGAGCTTCCTTTGCATCTCTCTGAAGATCTCTTTCTGATTTGACGATTTTTCTTTTAAGTGACTCTATTTGGTCACCAGACATTATTTCTGCTTCTTTTTGCAGTTTTTCTCTTTTTGCATTCAATTTTTTAGCTTGCGCCTCTAACTGCTTATTTCTAGGAGTAAACTCTTGTTCTAATTTTTTTTGAGCAGCTTTTGCGGCTGGCGATTCATTTAAAATTTTTGATAGATCAACATAACCTATTTTATAATCTGCTGCATAAATTGGACTTACAAACATTATGGCAAATATAAAAATTACTATATTCTTCAATTGTTTCATTACTTACTCCTTATGATATTATTTTAACTTCTACGATTATAGACTAATTAGTCCCTAGGTTGAACTGAAACCCTTCTACTTTATCACTTTGCTCATCATTTATTGGTATACTCCAGCTTAAGCTTACACCTCCAAAAGGTGATATCCATTTAATAGATAACCCTGCAGACCCTTTTAGGTCACCAAAAGCAAAGTCGTCGTATTCTTTAAAAGCTCTTCCAAAATCTGCAAAAAAGGCTGTTCTCAGTCCATTGATTTCAACTGGTGGTTTGAAAATTAACTC
>Ga0209091_10004048_pt1 | contig 11565 bp, 15 predicted proteins | sample ArcticOcean_MG_C_6_FD_187438 | JGI IMG/M metagenome (GOLD analysis project Ga0209091, IMG submission 187438) | Marine microbial communities from western Arctic Ocean - ArcticOcean_MG_CB8_128 (SPAdes) (version 2) | ecosystem: Environmental > Aquatic > Marine > Oceanic | place: Arctic Ocean...
CCTGATTCCATAGTAATAGTACTACTTGTAATATCTTTAATACCTCTTGAAGAAACACAAAGATGATCAGCGTCTATTAATAAAGCAACATCTTCAGTATTTAAAACAGACTTTAATTCATTAAAAATTTGAATAGTCATTCTTTCTTGAACTTGAGGTCTTTTAGCAAAATAATTTACAATACGATGCATTTTTGACAAACCTATCACCTTACCAGATGAAATATATCCAATATGAGCTAAACCTATAATAGGAAGAAAATGATGCTCACAATTAGAATAAAATTTAATATCTTTTTCAATTAACATCTTATCGTAACCATAATTATTATCAAATAATGATGCAATAGGCTTATTATCAGGATTTAATCCAGAGCATAGTTCTTTTACATACATTTTAGCTACTCTATATGGAGTACCTTTAAGACTATCATCATTTAAATCTAATCCAAGAATTAACATAATTTCTCTAAAATGTTTTTCAATACTATTAATTTTTTCATCATCTGATAAGTCAAATGCACTATTTAAAATCGATGTATTAAAATTAGATAGAGTATGATTTTCTCCATCTTCTTCATATTTTTTCTTTATAGAATCTAATATTTCAATATCATTAGATGAATTATCATCCATTATAAAAACCTTTTTAATTATTAATAATTATAAAATAACCAAATTAACTCAATCTTAACTTTCTTTTCTATAGTCTCTTCGGTTATATAAACTACATATTTTTTGAATATCTATGCAATATTAAAAAAGTTAAAAATTGATGGATAAATAATATAATTATATTATTTAAGAAGTGATGGTATGATGTTTGCCTTTTGATAAAGTGGATGAGCAGGCTCACCTGTATTATTTATTTTTAAACAATACAGATTTGGGATTAATTTTTTTATACTTTTCGACCGCATCAAATGACTCCCGTCATTTCCCCACGCTCCAATTATAATTCCTGCATCTTTTGATATTTTCAATAACCATTTATCATTTAATTTACCTATAGGATATTTTTTATTTTTCATTACTTTTGGATTAGTAGCAATATAAGAAAATAAATTAAGCATGTATAGTCCTCCTAAATTCCAATCCTTTGCATATTTTATGCATCTTCTAATTGTTGGATCATCAATATTTGCATCAGCCACAGAAGGGTTTAAACCAATAAAAACAGCATATGATTTATTTCTATTCCATATACGCCATAAAGTATACCTATATTTTTTACAATTTGAAAATAGAGCACCTTTTTCCATAATTTTATTAAAGTACTTTTAAGTAATCAAATTGTGTAGGTGCCGGTTCAAAACCTAATTTTAAATTTATTTGATACATAGGATTATTTTCTTCATTATCAGTTCTAATCTCTGTAACACCTTTTTTAATTAATGAATTAATAGCTTTAATTTTTAATGCTGTTGCAATACCTTTTCTTCTGAATTCTCTTAAAACTCCTAATGAACCTGTCCAACCTATTTTAGGTTGCGCTTTATGATTAATTGATATGTCAGTAGCTGCTATATATTTATTATTTTTTACTGCCACAATCTCAATCCCATATTCATTATTTTCAAAATAAATTTGTTCTTTTAAAAACTGATTAAATGGCTCTCTAGTATGACTAATTCCATCAGGTATAGGAATATCTTGCTCATATTTCCAGCTTAATTCTTCTAACTTTTTATAATGATTGGGATGTTTTGTTAATTCAGTCTTAGAGTCAAAGAATTTTATTCCATCTTCTTCTAATCTTTTGATTAAGGGTTTATATTCATCTACATTAATTTTAGATATTACACAGAATGATTCTTTGTTTATTTGAACACATTTAAAACCATTTTTATTTAAAAATTTGCGATATAATTGGTAATTAATATGGTCCCAAGATCCTGAAAATATTTTTGTACAATTAAAAAAATTTATCCTAATAAGCATCTCTTGGTATAATGTTTCCATATGATTTAGATTGTTGTGTTTTGGATTTAAGAAAATACTAAACTCAGCAGTTTTACTGTTTTCATCTCTACCAAAATCAAAGGCAAGAAAACCAATTAAATTATTATGATTATAAAGTAATAACTTATCTGATATAAGTGTTTTATCTCTTATATCCCATCGTTTTTTAGAGTCTAAATAATCAAGAATTTCGTCATGACTTACCAGATTATAAATTTTAATGATATCTTTAAATTCTTGATCAGTCGCTTTGAAATTTTTAATTTTCAGCATTTAAAAAGAATATATACTATATAAGATATTTAAGAGAATTAGTTGTTATTTATCATCTATTGAATTCTTGATATCATCTTTTGCATTTTTAAATTCCTGTATGCCTTTGCCTAAACCTCTGGCAAATTCAGGGATTTTTTTTGCACCAAATAATACAAGGACTGCTAAAACAATAATTATCCATTCCCATCCACCTGCGAACCCTGCTAATGCCATAACTATTTCCTATTTAAGTGTAAAAATTAATTTATAAAGGTTAAAATAGACTTTATTTTAACCTTTATTGTTTTTTACGAAACCTTTTTATGCGCAACAAGTTTTTACACAGTTTGCTGCACAAGCAGACTTTGTAACATTACTTTTAGAACACTGCTTTGATTCTGATGAACATGATGAGCTTGATGATGAACAGCAAGTCATACTAAATACTGCATAAGCAAATATTGCAAGAAATGAAAATTTCCATGCTAAATTTAATTTATCTTTTAAATCCATTGTTTCTCCTTTAAGGTTATTAAATTAATTTAAACATCTAAAATGATATTAGTAAGTAATATTATATCTAATATATTTAAATTGGTATCTTGATTGATATCTCCTGTTGGATTATAATTATTATCTAAAATAATATTAACTAATGAAATGATATCTAAAATATTTAGATTCCCATCATTATTTAAATCACCTTCATTTGATATAATTTTATATATTGAATTATTACCACAGAATAACAAGTTATTTTCCTCATCCATACCAAATGAAGTTATATTAATATTTGATCTTAAAATATGTTGATTTATATGATTACCATCATTATTATAATCTAAACTCCATATATCTCCAGTACACCAATCTCCATAAATATATTTATCTTTTAGACTCCAAATGCTATTACCTTTATAAACATAACCCCCTGTTATAGAACAAACATCATCAACGTATAATTCATATTCCCAAACTGGTGGCTCTAATTCTGTAAAATTACAATCAGAACCAATTGGATAGCACTCATTTGCCTCTAAAATATTCCATCCATAATTTAAACCCGATTCAATAATATTAATTTCCTCAAATGCATTTTGCCCAACATCCGCTCCCCATAAAAAACCAGTTTCAAAATCCCAACTAAATCTCCACATATTACGTAATCCATAAGCATATATTTCATCTCTTGCAGAAAGTGGAATAATAAATGGATTATCTGATGGAATTCCATAATTTAAATTATTGGATGGATTATCAATATCAATCCTAACCAAAGAGCCTAATAATGTTGATAGATTTTGTCCATGCCCTAGTGGATCTCCTGCAGAGCCACCATCACCAAATATAATATATAAATAACCATCAGGTCCAAAACTTATTTGTCCACCATTGTGATTAGTGTATGGCTGATTTACTTCTAAAATAATAACTTCAGAAGTTATATCTGCTTGATTTATATTATTGGTACTCACACTATATTGAGCAATTATATTTCTTCTTGGATTATGTGAGGTATAATTAATATAGAATAGTCCATTTTCACTATAGCTAGGGTGAAAGGCCAAGCCTAATAAACCCTCTTCAGTATAACCACCATCCTGATCTACTATAGATCTAATATCCAAAAAAGTTGTTGATAATCCTGTGTCTGAATTATTATCAAAAACTTTAATTTTTCCTTGTTGCTCTAAAATAAAAATTCGATTTGTTCCATCATTTGAATTATATATTCCTACAGGATCAACAAAAGATAAATTTGGATAAGCATTTATAACTTCATATTCAGCAAGCAAAAAAGATATATTAAGTATAAAAAATATTTGTATCAAAAAAATATTTTTTATTATAATCTTTACAGTATCCATATAATAATTTTAACCAAAAGGATGAGGTAGTAAAGTTTTAATACTATGAGTCTCAATTTCTATTGAAATATCAGAATTACCTATATAAATTGGTATGTCACCAAGGTATTCATAGATTATTTGCCTACATGAACCACACGGCTTTGCTGTATTATCTGATACTATGGCAATTGATTTAAATTTATCAATCCCTCTTGATAAAGCTGAATATATAGCGACACGTTCAGCACAAAGAGTACTTGGATAAACTGCTGACTCAATATTGCAACCTAAAATAATTTCATTCTTATCCGATAATAATGCACAGCCTACAGAAAAATTACTGTATTTTGCTTTTGCATTACTCTGTGCTATAATCGCATGCTTTATTAGTTCAATAGGCTTCATATTTAAAATTACAACAATTCTTATCTAATTATTCAAAATAATATTAATTAAATAAATAATATCAGAAATATTAATTCCACCATCAAATCTAATATCAAATCTATAATTGTATAACTCATCAAAAAGAATAACATTAATGATATTAGTTAGGTCTAAAATGTTTACTAATAAATCATCATTGGTATCGCCTAAAACAAAATCTGTACTAAATTCTATAATTTGAAAATTCTGTATTATATCATTTTCTGAATTAAAAACTTTTAAAGTATAATTATTTAATAAAGGACCATTTAGATTAATAATAATATTTTCTTGGTCATAAGCATCTATATAAACTTCATTTTCATGTAAAATTAAATTACTATCATTAATTAGCTGATAAGTAAAATTTTGTTCTGACCACCCTTCATTATAAATCATAAAATTTATATTTTCAGAATTATCTGAAATATGATAAGCACCATAAGAACCAAATAAACTATCTATTATAAATGAATAAATATTTGGAAATAAATTATCAATCCTTTCGGACCTATACATGGCTACTGGAAGATTGTTGTTTTTAGCATTTAAATGCCAAACGATTTCATTTTGATAATTTATCTCAAGAATATTTCCAGTTCTACCAGCTGTTATAAGAGTATTACTATTTGATAAACGATCGCATTCCCCTCTTGATAATGTTAACATAGTATCAGGGAGCATATAATCCCAAGATATTTCTGGAGTATTATTATTAAATTCAATCTCTACACATCTAGATAATTCAGGAACATGATTTCTTCCATTATCAAAGAAAATTAAACTATTATTTAATGCTTTTTGAACAGAGTGTTGATGTGAAAAGGCAAAATCATCTTCAAAAAATATTTCATTCATAAAATTAGAATTTCCTAAATTCCATAGTATTTCTTTAGATGAATAATCAATAGCAATAATTCTGCTTAAATTTCTTATGGATACGTAAACAATATCATCTATATCATCATAAAATATTGAATTTGAATGAGTCCAATCAAAGGATGGTGAACCTCCAAAATTCCAAGAAGAAATATATGCCTCAACCCAAATTGGATCGTACTCATTTTCATCTATATAATCAAATGAACTCCATTCCCATAATATATTTCCATCTTTATCAATTTCAATAAATTTATCACCTTGCCATGGAATAATACTTGGCATATCATCACTACACTCAATTGGACAATTTTTAAATTGTGTCTCTGCATTTATAAAAAAATATGAATTGTTCTTTGTTTTGTGAATCCAATGATGCATAGGAAAAATATCTGGGGTTTCAAAAATTATATTACTATTAAGATCAAATTCATATCCTCTTCCTGGACTAAAGCCAAGGATGTTTCCATTAGATAAAAATTCAGAAGCCCAAATTTTTGAATTATCAAAATTATTAGGATTTGCAAACCAAACTGGGGCTCCCATTTGATTTAAAGCTACAGAAAATCCAAGGCTTTCATAATCAACTACGGTTATACCTAGTTTATATTGCAATGAATCATTTGCTAAAATATTTACAGTATCAGGATAATTATTTGGTAATGAACTAATAGTGAAAGTGAATTGCTCACTGCAATCAATCATATTTTCAAATTCATCAAAACCACAAACTTCCCAAAAATATAAACTATCCCAATTGAAATTATCTAAAATAACCGAATTCTTATTAGAATAAGATATATATATATCTTCATTATTATATATTTTAATTTGATAAGATGCACTATGACTTATTTGAGGCCACTTAAAAAAAATTTGTGTGTGATTTAATATAGAAGATTGATTAGGAATAATATTTTGACTATACATTATAGTAACTAATGATATGATAAAGATTATTTTTTTCATGATTTTATATATTTAAAATTTTATACTAAAAAGTTACTACAATTAAAAAAGCCTCTTAGAAAAGAGGCTTTTTTAAAACTATAAATTCCAAATTGGAACTAAGTTCTACTTTGGAACCACGTTTGTTGCGCAAGGACCTTTTTCACTTGATCCTTCTTCGTAATCTACGCTTTGGCCGTCTTTTAAGGTTTTAAAACCATCCATTTGAATTTCACTCATGTGAACAAATAGATCTTTACCACCCGTTGAAGGCTCAATAAAACCAAATCCTTTAGTATCATTAAACCACTTAACTGTTCCTTGTTTTACATCACTCATTTGTTGTTTCCTTTTATTTACTAGTTTAAAACGAGAGAAGATACACATACTTAATACAATAATAAAAGGTTATTTTTATTTATTTAGTAATTGTTACAAGAAAGAATTATTAATTAATTTATTTATTTATCTTCACACTCCTCGTGAACATCAGATTTAACTGGTCTAAAGTGTACATGTTCTTTTGGTAAATAAAAACTTGCTAAAATTTCAATAGTTATAAATGTAAGAGCTATTGATGCTGTTATATAAGCCTCTTCACCTATGGCTGAAATCACTTCTACTAAATGACCAATACCATGCAACCTTAATCCCCATCTTAAAACTTCTAAAAAATTATTTTTAAGCATAATTATCTCTTTCTTTAATTAAGAATAGTTGTTAGTAATTGTATTATATCAAGAATATCTAACTGATTATCTGCATTTATATCATTAGCAATCATATCTTGGTAATTTAAATCATTACCATTAATTATTACATTAACTAATAAAATTATATCTTGAATGTTTATCATAAAATCTTGATTTATATCGCCAATATCAGTGCATTCTAAAGTATCTTGATACCAAAAATCACTTTCTTCAATAATACATTCAGGGTATGGAGGGCAGAGCATATTAGCAGAAATATCAAATTGAATATAATCATTCTCATTAAGAGATAAATCACATAAAGTATGAGGTATAAAACCAGTAAGATAATTTAATTCAAGCCTCAATGATGAAAGCTCAGACAGTGTATTGATTTCTTCAGGAAAAGAGCCAGATAATTGACAGTAAATATATGCACCACACATAATACTTTTTAAGCGTCCATTCTCCCATTCTTGAATTCCTAATTCTAAAGGGTCTACAATACCATCTCCATTTGTAAAAGTATATTCTTGTCCATCTATAATTTTCCAAAACCAGGATTCTGGATCATCCATATATGGATTTGGAGAGCCACAATAAGCATCTCCTTCTGCACATCCTAAATCAATATTACTTGCATAGCTATTATCAATAAATTTTTGAATGACACCTAAATCACCTTGGTGAAAACATAAATTATTTATTTCTGTATAACCAATAGAGCAATCTTGAGCAGATATGAAGCAAAAAGTAATTATTAATATATATATAAATTTCATTATGATATTATAATAAACTAATTACTAATGTTTATAGCACTATATTTTACAATTTTATTTTCATTTAAAGGGTTCCAAATATCATATTTATTCATTATAGATGTAAATAATTCAGATGAAATAATTCTATTTAGCCATTTACTTAAATAAATAAAATTTAATTCAAACCAATCAATGTCTACATTTGCACATTGACGAATAAATGGAAAAATTGAGATGTCTACAAATTGACAAATATTACCCATAATAAAAGGTTTGTTTTTCGTCATATCATTATATTTAAATAAATATTTTGCACATTCTTTTTGATAATTTTCAAAAGAATTATCTTTATATCTATCATGATATTTATATCTATCTAACCAATATTTAAAAATTTTATCATTATCACTAATTAGATTCATTTGTTTCTGTTGATTAATTTCAAGCCAGTTTGATGCTGAATTAGATATTGCCCAAAGCATAATTTCTAAACTTTCATCAAGTATTTCATTTTTATTGATTATAAAAACAGGGACTGTTCCTTTAGATGAAATTTCAAGTAATTCTTTAGGTCTATCTTTAAGTGAAATTTCTCTTAATTCTATTGAAATATTTGATTGAGCAAGTGCCATCCTAGCACGAATTGCATAAGGTCAGCGCCTGAACGAGTAAAGTGTAGGATAATTTTTATGCATTTTTATTTTTGTGATTTAAGTAAAGTAAAGATATGCATAGTAAAAATAAAATTATAGATGGTACGAAATTATTATCAATAATTATACAGTGTGTTATAACGGCTCCAAGCATAATAAATGTTAATAAAAATAATGAGTATGAACTTATTTTATAAGAAATATTTTTAATCATTAGTGGCAATAACATGCCTACAGCACCTAAAATTTCTAAGATTGAGATTGATTTTATCATCCATGGCTCAAAATATTTTACCCATCTCATATCCATTGATAATACACTATGTGGTTTTATAAGCATTGAAAAACCATATATTAAAAAAGAAGAAATTAAAACTATTTTAATCAAAATTATTGCTGTCTTCATTATTTGTCTTTCAATTTATTATATATAAATTTAACACATGGAACTAACAATTCTTATACTTTCTGCATTTATCACATCTTCTATTTCAGCAATGATTGGAATGGGTGGGGGTATCATCTTGCTCGGTATAATGGCAACAATTATTCCTGAAGGATATATGGTGATTGCTCTTCATGGAGTAATTCAGCTTGTAAGCAATACTACTAGAACCTACGTTTTTAGAAAAAATATAAATAAAAAAATTGTTCTAGAATTTTTTAATGGCGTACTTATTGGTGCTTCTATATCTGTTGTTCTCATTATTTTATTTATTAATTTTTATAAGGTTGAATCTGCTAATGAAATTAAAATAGAATTCCTTAAGCCTATCATTGGAATGTTTATTATTTGGTATCTATTTTTAAAGAAAAATAGAAAAAGACAGGCACTTAAATCATTTGTTCCAGTAGGAGCCATTAGTGGCTTAAGTTCTATTTTTATTGGTGCTACAGGTCCATTAATAGCTCCCTTTTTTTTAAACAGAAATTTACATAAAGAAAATATAATAGCTAATAAAGCTGCAAGCCAGATGATAACACATCTAACAAAAATTCCAATATTTATATATTTTTTTAATGTAGACTATTTAAATAAAATAGATATACTTCTACCACTAACTATATCAGTATTTTTAGGTACATATTTTGGAAAAAAAATTCTAACTTTTATCCCTGAAAAAAGGTTTAAGATAATTTTTAAAGTGTCTCTTCTAATAATTGCTACTAGACTAGTACTGGGTTACTAAGAATTTAGACCTATTTTATATGTTTCTAAACATCTTTGTCTAGCTAATTTATGATCTATCATAGGTTCAGGATAAGAATCATTTTTAAAATCTTTAACCCAAGTATGAACATAATCTAAATTAGCATCAAATTTCTTAAGCTGCTCAATTGGATTAAAAATTCTGAAATATGGTGCTGAATCGCAACCTGTTCCTGCTGCCCATTGCCAATTCCCGTTGTTTGCTGACAAATCATAATCTAATAACTTTTTCGCAAAATAAGCTTCGCCTAATCTCCAATCTATCAATAAATGTTTCACTAAAAAACTTGCAGTAATCATTCTAACTCGATTATGCATATATCCAGTCTGATTAAGTTGTCTCATACCTGCATCAACCATAGGGTAGCCTGTTAACCCAAGCTTCCATTTCTTAAAATCATTACTATTATTAATCCATTTAATTTTATTATATTTCTGTTTAAATGGTTTATTAACAACATATGGGAAATGGTAAATAATTTGTTTAAAAAATTCTCTCCATATTAATTCAGATAAAAAAATATCATTTTCTTTTAAAGCTTTTAATACACATTCTCTTACTGATATAGTTCCAAACCTTAAATGTGGACTAAGATAAGAGGTTTGATCTTTAGCAGGGTAATCTCTAATTTCATGATAATGACTTACATTTGAAAATGTATATGGTTTTACACTTATCTTTGATTTTATAACACCTAAGCTACTAAGTTTAAAATTTTTTTTACTCTTTTTAATAAAATTATGAAACAAATCTACACTATTTATTAATTGAGGCACTCTGATTCTTGAGAGCCATTTATTTTTATAGGGCGTATATATTGTATATGGGGTTCCATCATTTTTTAAAATTTCAGATTCTTCAAATATAACTTGGTCTTTAAATGAATGCGACTGGATATTATTTTTATTTAATATATTTTTAATATCATAATCTCGCTTAATAGCATAAGGCTCATAATCTTTATTCCAGTATACATTATCAATATTATTATCTTTAATAATATCTAACCAAACATTGGATGGGTTACCATAATAATATTTAATTGATGTATTGTGTTCAGAAAGATTTAGATTAATTTTTTCTAAAGTTTCATAAATGAAATTCAATCTTGAATCATTTTTTTCTAATTTTTCTAGGATTATTTTATCAAATATAAATATTGGCTGAACTTTACCTGATTTTAAGGCTTCATGTAAACCAATATTATCATTTAATCTTAAATCTCTTCTAAACCAAAAAATGTTCATATTAAAAAATACAAAAGAATTTATTTAAAATTAATAAAAGAAAATTAATTATGGAATAATAGTAAGTTGTTCTTCAATAGATAAATCAAGAAAATTATGAAAATTAAGTAAAAATTGTTCCCTGGTCATATCAAAATTTCTTATAAATGACTCTTCCCAGCCGTAATCATTAAGATCACTATAAAAATTAATTCTATACGTATCTATACCAACTAAACTAATTAAATATGCAATTGACCAAGCACCTAAATCATAAGCTATATTTGCTCTATTACCATATGGAATTTCAGATATTAATTCATCTTCATACAAATCATTTTTAGAATACATTTTCCATGCCATTCTTTCTTTTAGATAATCGCTCTCAACGCCAGATTGTTGTGAATATAATAATTGAGCCATATATTCTGCCCCTCCTTCAGACCACCAAGGATTTATTACCATTAATTCTGCTCTTTCACTATAATCGTACGTATCTATATGCGCTTGTTGATAAACATGGAAATATTCATGCATTGTAACAACATCATAATCAGATTCATTAGGAAATGGATATTTTGAAGACAAAATAATCTCTAAATAAGAATATCCTAAACAATCCTCATTATTATCTCTATTTAGACCTAAGCCTGCTCCACCATTGTTTGCATAGGCAATAAAATTATATTCTTAAACACCA
>Ga0209091_10004049_pt1 | contig 11564 bp, 5 predicted proteins | sample ArcticOcean_MG_C_6_FD_187438 | JGI IMG/M metagenome (GOLD analysis project Ga0209091, IMG submission 187438) | Marine microbial communities from western Arctic Ocean - ArcticOcean_MG_CB8_128 (SPAdes) (version 2) | ecosystem: Environmental > Aquatic > Marine > Oceanic | place: Arctic Ocean...
AAAAAAAAAAAAAAATCGAGCGAAAATTTTCAAGCAGACGAGACAAAAAAAAAAAGAGAGAGAGACAACAAACGCTTTTGTTTTGTTGCTCTTTGCGCGCGCGATACGAGAGAGAGATCGTTGTTCTTAAAACGCAAACGTTGTGTGCTCGAGAAGAAGAACGAGGAGACCAAGGAAAAGGAGAACAACAACAGCCGGTAAAGATGAAGACGATGATGTCGTACGCGGAGAAAGCGAAGAGCGGGTTAAAGGTGATACATAAAAAAAAAGGCGTTGAAGAGTGCGAGCGTTTTGAAGCGACTTTTGAGGGTGAAGAAGAAGAAGAAGAAGAAGAAGAGCAAAGAAGAAGAAGAGAGGAAGAGGAGGAAGAGGAAGAGGTCGCTGTGTTAGCGGAGACGATGCGGAAAGAAGCGCGCGTGAAGGAGGAGGTGAACAACGAGGACGAGGACGAGACGACGTCTCCTCCTTTAAAGGAGGAGTATTGCGAAGAAGAAACCGAAGAAGAAGAAGAAAACAACAACAACAACAACTTTCTGATGACGGCGAAGATGCTTGGAGATACGCACTACGCGTACGGTTCGTTTGGGTACGGGTATTACACGCCGTTACCGGATGGGACGGCCATATTTACGCCGGCGTTTGTGCCTCCGCCGGTGCCGGCGCCGATGACGACGGGGGCGCCTTCGTCGTGGGGATACGAACATCTCTCGCCGCAAGGTGGGATTGTTTCGCCGCCACCGACGACGACGAGTGAAGCATCTTTGCAACAGCAGCAGCAACAGCAGCAACAGCAGCACTTTCCGATGATGATGACGACGACGTCGGAGATGCCGTATCAGCACTATCCGTATTATCAACAACAATATCAACCGTATACTGAAGAGGCGGAAGGAGAGCGTGGAGACGAACAATACTATCCGCCGCCGCCGCCAATGACGCCTCCGACGACGACGATGATGCCGTCAGAATTCAGCGAAAATAGTACCACGCGCGCTGGTATTGCGGCCGCGGCGGAGCATTTCACCTCGATCGTTGGAGATGCAACCGCGTCGACGTTTTCGAGCTTTGCTTTACCTCCGATGTCGGAACGCGATGCCGCTCGAGCTGCGACATTGAGGAGGATGAACGGACACGGCGCGAACAACAATAAGAAAAGTAATAATAACAATAACAACAACAACAACAATGGTACCGCAAGACGAGAACCGATGATTAGAAACACCGGTGGCGTTACCAGTTTCAATGGGAACTTATCGCTCGGTGAGTCCGTTCGCGGTCCGCGATTTCGTAACCCGGAACGCATATTGTCTCTCGGGAGTCCATACAAGAGCTTACACGAGAAGCTGATCCGTCCGAATCCGCACGAAATTTTTGCCGGCATCGACTGGTCGGCGTGCAAAGGATTCGTTTGTAAGTCCTTCAGCGAAGATGATATTCATAAATCAATCAAATACGGTAAGTGGAGTTCGACGCCGCGAGGGAACGCGAAATTATCCGAGGCATTTCAACAACAACAACTGCTTCACCTCAAAAGCTGCAACGGCGGCGCCGGCAACTACTTGAGCGCGGGAGCGCGAGGAAGGGAAGGAGAAAGAGGCTTATCCGTAATAAGTAACGGTAGCAAAGTAAGCGAAGACATTAACGGTGCCGTGAACGAAAACAGATCCATCGTCGTCAACGCTAACCACGAAACGGCGTTATCATCGTCACCGCTCAAAAATACGACTACTAAGAGTACGAAGAAGATACCGCAAAGAATCTTCCTTCTCTTCTCCGTAAACGCGAGCGGCTACTTCTCCGGCGTTGCAGAGATGACTTCCGACGTCGACTTTGATAAAAACGATACCTTTTGGCAGCGCGAAGGTAAATTTAACGGCTCGTTCAATGTCGAATGGCTCGTCGCAAAAGACGTCCCGTTCCAAGTCTTCGGAAGGCACTTGCGCATCGTGGACGACCGAAAAATACACAAAGTAGAAACGAAAAGAGTCACGCACAGCCGAGACGCGCAATACGTCACTCCGACCGTCTTGCGTCAGTGCATCGAAGTGATGTTGGCGTACCAAACCGAGAACGGCCTCGCGAAAGATTTTGCGTTTTACGACGAGCGAGAAAGAACGAGATACGAATCTCGAAAACTAAACGCCTCCCGAGACCGTCGTACGACGGTATCGTTCTCGCCTCCAAAACCTCACGCGACGAGCTGTAACGAAACGACGAGCGGCAACAAAAACAAACTGCACCGTTCGAGCAGTAACTCCACCACGACGACAACCACAACCACAACCACGACAACGACAACGGTCGTTTCGTAAAAGAAAGAGAGAGAGAGACGTTGAGACATGAAGGCGAGTTCTCCTCTTCGCCTTCACAAAGCCGTTTGCGAGAGAGCGCGCGAAAAGCTCGAAAGCGCTTTTCTCTCGCCCCTGTATATAATAAAGAAAGAAAGAAAAAAAGAAGCGCGACGTAAGTAGCAGAAAGAGAAACACAGAGAGAGAAAGAGAGAGAGATGCAGAGAGGTATTCTTCCATTTTCTTCATTTTAACGACACAAAAACATCATCAACGCATCATCATCATCATCGCAGATCAAATCACATAAAAGCGTATAAAAATATCTCGCATATAGCCGACTGCTTCGCGCTTTCGTTCGCTTCGTATTTTTTCTTCTTCATCTGAGTCAAATCGTTCGTTTTCTGCTTCACAAAAATCGCTTAAAAATGCCAAAAACGCCTCCTCCTTTGCGCGGAGGAGGAGGAGGTAAAGGAGGATTCAGAGGAAAGAAGAAAAAGAAAAGCAAAGGCCCGCAACTCCCGAAATACGTCCAAGAGCAGCTGGCGAGTCGAGAAGCGGCGAAAGCGGCGGAGTCGTCTGATGGTTTCGGGGATGTGAATTTCCGAGGACGGGGAAAAAAAAGCGATATCGACGGCGGCGGCTTTGATGATGATGATGACGACGACGATGAAAAAGACGGGAAAGAATACGGACGAAGAAGAGGAGGAGGATTCGAAGGACCCGGAGGACGGTCGTCGTCGTTGTCCAGAAAACAAAAGAGGGCGGAGATGAAACACGAAAAGAAGATGAACAAGAAGCGACGGTTTGAGACTTTGAGCGCGAAGAAGACGACGACGAAAGCGACGCCGGCGAAGAGAGACGACGAGAAAACGAAAACGAAGAAAAAGAAGAGAGAAACGACGGCTGCTCCGGAGAAGGAAAGTAAGAGTAAAAAGAACGGGAAAGAAAAGAAGATGGCTCCCGCCGACGGCGCGCGCGGCGTCGGCGGCATGCGACAAAGTTTACTCGACGCGTATAAAGAAGACGAGTTCAACGCGAAACAGTTAGAAAAGAAGATGGGGAAGAAGAAAATCGAAGATGGGTTGGATTTGTTCATTGAAGGGTTGCCGGGGCTAGAGTTGTTAGGTGGTGGTGGTGGAAGTAGCGGAAGCGATGATGAATCGGAGGAGGACGATTCGGACGACGTGATGAGCGAGGAGGAAGAGTACTCGTCTTCGTCGGAGGAGGAAGACGAGGAACAAGAAGAAGACGAGAAGGATGAAGATGCATTAGAAGCTGCGCACGCGAACTTTATGCCGTCGGCGACGAAATACGTACCTCCTGCGCAGCGCGCCGCGATGAAAGCAGCGGCGGAAGCAGCGACTGCGACGGAGAACTACAACAAAAGTAAGAAGAGTAAGACTGCCAGAGACATCGACGACCCTTCGTTTGAAACGCAAAGAAGAATTATACGCGGTTTGCTCAACCGTCTCGGTGAAGCGAACGTTGCAAATATCGTGGCCGAAATCTCCGCCGTGGCGAGAGAACACCCGCGGAAAACCGTCGGCGATTGCGTCAGTGAAGAGCTGGTGCACAAAGCGCTCGCTGAAGGACCAAAAGCCTCGGAGAGTTATTGCGCAGCGATTGCATGCTTAGTCGCGGGATGTAGCGGTGAGATTGGTCCAGAGTTTGCCGCTCGATTTGCGGCAAACGTGTGCGAACAATTCGAGCGCGAACGACTGAACGATGAGTCTTCTCGACCGGCGTCGAACTTAGCCTTGTGTTTAGCCAAGCTGTACAACATCGGTTTGTTCCCAAGTTCAGTCGTTTACGGGTGCTTGATTTCCCTGGCAAAGACGCTCTTTGAAATGGATGCTGGTTTGACGCTTACTATTTTGAAAGTCTCCGGAGGGAAACTTCGCGGCGAAGACCCGGTGGGTATGAAATCATACATCGACGCGTTGAGCGAAACCGCTCGTGCGTTGAAAATTAAAAACGGAGCAGCCGAAGGTGGTGGTGGTGGCGGCTTATCGAAACGCGCGCGTTTGACGTTAGAGCTCGTTCTCGACTTGAAGAACAACAAAGTTTCTAAATCTGAAAGCGACGCTTCGGGTAAAGACCAATACGGCATCCCTATCGCGTTATCGAGGTGGGTGAAAACGGCCAATCGCGTTGGCGAAGTCACCGTCGCCTTGCGAGCGCTCACGTACGACATACTCACTGACAACGCTTTAGAAAAAACAGGTAACTGGTGGTTACCCGAAGCCGCTGGAACGGAAGAGTGGTTCAAGAAACGCAACGCCGAGAGAAGCAGCAACGCAAACAACGACGGCGTCGACGGCAACGAAACGCAACTTTTGCAACTGGCGAAAAAGATGCGCATGAACACGGAAACCAGACGCGCAATATTTTGCGTCGTCATGTCCTCGGAAGACTACGCAGATTGTCTGGAAAGATTGCTAAAACTACCACTCAGCGGTCAAGGCGACCGCGAAATCGTCCGCGTCATCCTCGAATGTTGCTTGCAAGAAAAAGCGTTCAACCCGTACTACGCCATCTTGACCTCTAAACTCGTCGAGCGCCAAAAGCGACACAGGTTGACGTTACGTTTGTGCATTCAAGACCAGCTTAAAGAAATCAAATCCGGCGAAAACGAAGAAACCTCGTCCGTTCGTCGCGTGGCCAACCTCGCCAAGTTCTTCGCGCATACCGTCGCCTCCAACGCGCTCGGCGCGAACGCCTTGCGAATCTTAGAGATGAGCGAATTCGAAAACATGAACAGTCGAATCAACCTCTTCAATCGCCTCTTCTGTCGAGCAATACTCGAAGACCGTCAACGAACGGCTAAAATTGACCTTCTCTTCGCGAAACTCCGAGAGAAAAAAGAATACAACGACCTCGCGCGCGATTTCGCGCGCACCTTCACCTCTCGAGAAATCACGAGAGGCGTCGAGGACGAAGCCGCGCGCAAACGCATCCGCGGGAGAGGTTTAGCGTTGAAACAAGTCATCACCGAACAACAACTTTTTGCCACGCGGGAGGAGCAGAGATGAGACGACAGCAACAACAACACAGATTATAGTAATAGCAACAGTATTAGATAGATTTAGACGTGTGCAGATGTACGTGTATAAGGTTTATATTCGTACATTTTATGTCGCAGAGCACGCGACTGCAAAACACCATCCGTGTAAAAGCTCTGCTGCTCCATTTGCACAAACATTGCTTCACAAAAAAGAAACGCGCGAAGACAAAGAAGACGAAGAAGAAGATAGAGATATAACTCTCGCAATCATCATGTCTTCTCGCGTCGTCGCCCAAGTTTCGTCGCGACGAGGAGGACGCTTATTATCTTCGTTGTTGTTCTCGTCGTCGTCGTCTAACACTCCTCACGCTCGCACGTTTCCCGACTCTGTTTCCTTGTGGGGGCAAATTCATCGTCGATCGTCGTCGTCTTTGTTCGTCGTCGATGATGATGTCGTTAAAGGTCGAGCGACGAGCAAAAAATTGTTTTTCACGACGTGTGCGCGAGCAGGAGCAGCAGCAGCCGGTGGGGAGGAGGAGGAGGGCGGAGAGACGTCCTCCTCTTCCTCTTCCTCCTCAGAGAGCGAAGATGATGGGGAAAAGAACAACAACAGCAGCAGCAGCAACAAGCGTCTGACGAGGAAAGACAAAGGGTCGTACGCCGGGATGTTGACTGAAATCGACTCGTACGAATCGCACGAGTTTAGGAGAACGAACTTATACGACACGAGAGAACACATTGGGTTGGAGGAAAACCGCGAGAAAGTTTTGAACGAGTTATTAGAAAGGGTCGAGGAGATTACGAGTTCGGAGGAGTACGAGGCGCGGTGGGCGAAAGAGCGGGCGGAGATGGAGGAAGAGGAGAAAAACGGGACGGAGAGGATATTGGAGTGGGAGACGAATTTGGTTTTAGAGGCTGGTGGGACGCAAGATCACGGTTTAAATAAGAAGGTGAGTTTAAAAGTGAACGTGGACGCTTTGATGAAGGAGACTGGGTTGTCCGAGGAGGCGATGGACTACATCAAGGCTATTTGCGGGAAACGGTTTTTGAAAAAGACGAACGAGATTCGAATCGTGTGTCGGAGGTACGCGGATAGAGAACATAACAGACAGTGGTGTTTGAGAGCGCTTTATGAGCTGATAGAGGAAGGGCAGAAGGAATTCCCGAGCGGCGGTTTCAAGAGGGAGGATATCATAGAGTTGAACGCCAAGCGACGAAATGAACTTGGAGATTCGGCGACGTACGTATCTCAGAACTAAACTGTTGAACCGTGATGATTTAGGTAGTACCCATTATAGTTTTCTCCGTATAGTCTTGTATAGCAGATATTAATATTAAAACAACACATTTTTACGTAATCTTTCTTTTCCTCCTCTCTCGTCGCGTAGTAATACCCCAACGCGAAAAAAGAATGTTTCCTCGCTTCCTCATACACATCAAAAAAGATACATATACTTCTTATATATGTATATAAGCAGTATTCGGTATCGGTAGTACCCTACGCCGTCTTCTTCTCGGCGTATTTAGCCTTGATGATACCGTACGCGGACGCGCCGGCGATGGCAATCGCAGAGCCGACGGCAGTTTGCGTGGAAATCTTGTTTCCAAACGCCAAGATGGAGAAGCTAATCACAAAGATTCTCTTACCGACGTTACCGACGGCGTGCGTGACTGGTTCAACCTTGCCCAACGCTTGGTATGCGACTTGGTTGTACATGTGGTAGTAGAAACCAACCGACAACAAAGACATGACGAAATCTTTTTGGCCTTTAAGGGCAATGGCGCTCGAGATGCCGGCCGCCACGGTGGAACCTTCGAAGAGCAACGCGAACGGAATGCAGAAGAGCAACGCAACAATCGTCACGTAGTTATACAAGTTGAGCGGAGACATTTCAGACATAAGCTTCTTACTAAAGATCGCTCTCGCCGCGAACGCAACGTTCGAGGACATCGCGGTAAGAAAACCCAACCACGTGAATGACAACTCCGTCGCCGAGGCAAGCGCGACACCGCCAATGACTGGAATCAAAGAAAGGTACACCGGTAACGGGTACACGGTACCGGAGACTAAATACACGCCAAGAGCCGAAAATACCGGTTCCAACGTTTTCACGGTGTGCGTGAACGAAACCGCGACGGTGGCAAAGGACACGTTCGACAAGCAGTGTCCAAACGCGTGCAAAAACGCCGGCAACGTCAACGCCTTCAAAAACGTCGGCGAGGGCTTTTCAAACTTGACCAGCCTCGTCGTCCAGAAGAACGTCATGATGAGCAAACCAACGCCCAAGTGCACGCAAGACACGAACCACGGAAACGGGAAGTAGTTGTAGATGGTCTTGTTGATGATGTTGAACTGGACGTTGAGAAAATACCAGGCGGCGAAATAAAAAGCGGTTTCCGCCGCCGGAAACTTTTCCTTGAACTCAGACAACGCGGAAGCTCTGAAATGACGTTGTGCATCATGTGTGTGTGTAAGTATTGAAGAATAAAAAGAGGATATCGTCGTCGTCAGTTGTTGTTGTTGTTTGTATCATCATCATCGAGAGGAGGCGCATTAGGGAAAAGAAGAAGAATAAAATACTAAATTCGCGGAATCGTACCTCGCCCCGGTCGCTTTCGTCTTCAACGCGCGTCTCGACAGTCTCTCTCTCTTCAAAATGTCTCTTTTCAAAGTATTCGAGCCTCGAATGGAACCAGATTCCCTCGCGGAGGAGGAAAAAGAGAACGCTTTCGGCGCGAATTTATCCATTTTAACGTTAACGGCATCGCATCTTCTCGAGTTGTTTTTCGAAGAAGTCGCGCGCGAAGACGCCAAGACGCGAACACCGCACGGTTGCGCGATCGATTGCATTATCTGCGTGAATTATTAGTGTTTACGTTTATGCGTAAATAAAGTTGTTTCTTTTCTTCTCTCTTCTCGCGTATACGGAGAGGAGTTCGGTGCGTAGAAGAGAATAAATGGAAAAACGGGGAAGTAGGAGTGACGCTTTTTGACGCATATCTGCAAAGGTGTTTTCGCCGTTGGCGAACACCTCAGGCAACACAGCTGACAGCTGGCAAAAACTGCCCACGAAAAATCAAAAATCTCTCGGTTTCCTTTCATCTCAGTACCTTCTTCATTTATAGGACGAACACTTGGACGTCACGAGGACGACGCAGAGGACACACACAACAAAGTGTTTTTGCTCGTCCTTATTACTCTATCATATAATACTACTTTTAATCATCAAATAAAATCGCGGCGATGAGTGGAACAACGACAGCGCTTCAAACGGTGGGGGCGCGAGGGGAAGTCGTTCACGTCGCCGCAGGTAACGCGAGAACGACGATGCAGAGAAACAGGATTAGTGCTGCTCGAAGTTTGCAAAGAGAGAATCATCGGTTTTTTTCTTCGAGGAATACGACCACGACCACGACCACGACCACCACCACCACCGCGGCAATGTCCACAGAGAGCAATCCGACGGGTGACGAGAATAATAACAGTAATAATAAGGACAGATTCTTCTTGAACTTTTTCGGGTTCCCATTCCCTTTGGTTCCTTTGCTCTTTCGAGAGACAAAAGTTGAGAAGATTTACGAAAACGTGTACGCGTTCACGCAGCAACAAGGCATTGGATTCGGCCTGGGAGTATCAACGAACGTACGGATGACGGTGATAAAATTGAAGGACGGCACGCTGTGGGTGAAAGATCCAATCGCACCAACCGAGGAGTGCGTAGCTTTGATGAAAGAGACATTTGGAGAGGACTATCGGGTCTCGAGCGTCGTGCTCGGAACGACGATGTACGAACATAAGATTTTTTTACCGTCGTTTGCTCGCGCTCATAAGAACGCGAAAGTCTTCGTCGTACCCGGTCAGTTTTCGTTTCCCGTGCAGCTTCCGAACCCGTTGTTGGGGATTTCTAACGCTACAGAATTGTTGGACAGCTCGAATCCGCCTCCCGAATGGCTGGACGAAATCCAATATGAAATTTTAGGCACGTTCAATCTGTTTTGGTCGCAATATCGTTATTCCGAGGGGACCTTTTTCCACAAGAAGTCCAAAACGCTGCTCGTGACCGATGCGGCGGTATACGTGGACGGTGAGAATCCACCAGACATCATACCGAAAGAAGAGTTGAGAGATTTAGGAAGTGAGGAGTCGTTTACGATCAAGCTTTTAAGAGGATTAAATTTTAAAGGAGGAAGAGATGTCGAGAGAGCCAACGACGTCAGCGACGAGATCAACGGATGGAGACGCATGACCCTCTTTTCTCTCTTCATCGCCCCGGATGCTAAGAATATTATCAATCCAGCGAAGAGCTTTAACGCGATGAAGAATAAGTTTGTCGTCTCGCCTATTGTATACGTAATTGTCTTTCAATTCTTTAGAGAAGAAATTCGCGAGTGGAAGAAAAACTGCCAGCGAAGATTTATTGGCGCAAATAGGGTGGTAGCGTCGCATTTTCCCGTAAGTAAGAAGGCGACAGCGAAGGACTTTTACTTAGCGTTTAAGTTTGCGGATAATGATAGAGAAGTACCGAGTTATTACAGCGATCCTCTAGATCTAGGCAGCTTAGAACTCGTACAGAAAGTCTTGAATTTCATCAAGGTCTACGATTAGTGTATGTGTATGTATGAAAACTATCTAATAGAGGGCAGAGCCGCGTCGTCTAATACTATATATTTTGCTTTTTCTTACCATTCGCCGTCGTCTTCCACTTCTTCCGCGGTCAAAGCGCCGTGCTTTTTGTTCCATTCTTCGTGAAACTCAATATCAGCCCGAGTTACCGACGCGCGAACCTGTTTTGCTGCTTTACGAATATCATCTATGCGAATCTCGCGCAACTCTTGTGCTTCGTCTTCGCTCGTTTTCGTCAAGTCAACGACATCGCCGCCACCGTCTTCTTTCTCGCTTCCAGTTTTAGCTTTCTTCTTCACAAATAACTCGCGCAGAGGTGCTCGAGCAGCTTCTTGCACCAAGTTCTTCAAATCCGAGCCGGAATATCCATCGGTTTTCTCACAAATTACGTCTAAATCTTTCTCAGTTAACGCGTGTTTCACTTTTCCTTCGCCATCTGGATTTAACGTTTTCAAAATCATATCTCGTCTCGCCGCCGCGCACGGCAAAGGAATGTAGAGCTGTTTGGCCAGACGTCGTCGCGCCCCATCGTCCAGCTCTTGCGGTCTATTCGTAGCTCCAATGAGTAGCATCGGTTTCGTTGGATCTTCGCCTCCTAATCCGTCCATTTGGACGAGAAATTCCGTTTTCATTCGTCTCGACGACTCGTGTTCGCCTTCAGATTTTCGCGCCGAGAGTAAAGAGTCAATCTCGTCCACGAATATCACTGAAGGCGCGCAGTGTCTCGCGACCGCAAACAACGCGCGCACCATTTTCTCGCCGTCGCCAATCCATTTAGAGGTTAATGAAGATGCTGAGATTGAAAAGAACGTCGCTTTGCATTGCGAGGCAACAGCTTTACCGATCATAGTTTTCCCGGTACCGGGAGGACCAAACAAGAGCAAACCTTTGGGCACTGCGCGAGCGCCGGTGAAGAGTTCCGGATTCGTCATCGGCCATACTGCGAGCTCTTGCACGGCATTCTTCGCGTGTTCGAGACCAACGATGCTGTCCCAAGATACCGTGCCCGGTTTATCGAGAACTTCGCCGATGACGCGTTCGACGATATCGCGTTCGAGTTTCAAAATTTCATCTGGAATGACTTCTTTACCAGTCGGTTGTAATCGTTTCAACGCGAGCTCGGAAAATGCCGGGCCGGAATCACCGTTCGGATCGTCTTTGTTTTTCTGTTGACCGTTGCTATTATTATTATTTCCACCGTTCAGATGGCCGAACGGACCGATAAACCCGCCTGGTGCACCCGGAATGGAACTTCTACCGCCACCGCTACCCGCTTTCAGTAACGCTTGCTCTTTCGCCTCGCGATACGGCTGCATGACTGGAGCCAGTCCTTTTTGCGCGCGGTCGAAATCTAACTTATCGCCCGCGGACATGAACCTTGCAGTTTTGGGTTTCGCTCCGGGTGCTTCATTGGCGTGGTGGTGTTCGTCGTCGCAAATCACGACGTCTTCGTCATCGTCATCGTCATCGCGCAACGCGTCCGCAGATACCCTTTTATTGTGTCCTCTTTTTCTAGTGTTGTTGTTGTTGTTGTTGTTGTTGTTATACGTCATGCCGTTATCGTCATCGTCATCAACGCGGTACCGCGAAGCTCCAGACGCCCCGCCGCGTTTGTTATTTCTGTGGTTTTTCCTCGGCGACTGTC
>Ga0209091_10004052_pt1 | contig 11553 bp, 4 predicted proteins | sample ArcticOcean_MG_C_6_FD_187438 | JGI IMG/M metagenome (GOLD analysis project Ga0209091, IMG submission 187438) | Marine microbial communities from western Arctic Ocean - ArcticOcean_MG_CB8_128 (SPAdes) (version 2) | ecosystem: Environmental > Aquatic > Marine > Oceanic | place: Arctic Ocean...
TTTTTCAAACAAATCCGCCAAACATTTCCGCTCAACAAGTCTATTTTGTCGATTTTCGAACGCCTTTTTCACGTCCACGAATAGATTTTCGAAGCGCGGGAAAGCATTCGTAGAGAGAGAGTCGGTATTGGCTAAAGTCCGCGCCGTGACGCTGCCATCTTTGCGCAGAACGTCAAAAATGCCGAGCAACGACCGGGCGACGGCTTTGATCTCTTGCTCTGAGCGTCCAAAGAATGTGACGATGCTCTCTTTAACCTCGCGCGAGAGAATGACACGTCTTGTATCTTCGTACGGGCAACCGTACGCAAACATGGAGTCAAACACGATTTTAATCTCTCGGTGCGTCCAGCACGTTTTATCTCTCCCTTCTCTTTTCTTTTCCCTGTTTTTTGACGGTGGATTTTTGTAAGAAACATCTCGTTCCTCTCGTCCTCTCGTTCGTCCACCTTCCAGCAAGCTTAGATTCAAATTATCACCAAAATTGTTCACGCGGTTTCTTCTTCCGGTTACGATGAGTCGTTCGTCGATAAAACCACGATTCTTCTTCTCTTCTTCCGCCTTTCTCGCGGCGTCTGGGAACATTGTCTTCCAATATTCCGCAGGGTCGATGTCGTCGCCAAACTTCTTTTTGTCTTCCTCTTCTCTCGCGTCAAAAGTGAACGTGGAAAACGCATTTCCTTTCTTCGTACCAATGGCTTTCACATCCGCGCGCTTGCTCAAAATAGTATCGATGTCTTCGTCTTCAAACTTTTTTGATTCTTCGTTGGCGTTTTCTCCCATGCGGGCAAACTGCAAACCTTTCTGTAAGAGCGCGGTGATGCGCTCTGCTTCGTTCTTCTTTTTCTTTGTCTTCTGACCTCCGTTTGCTCTTTTGTTGTCGCCATCGCCGAACTCTTCTTCCACCTCCTCCATATCTTCACCGCAGCCACCGCCAATCAAAACCTCGTCCAAAGCGGCTTTTCGAGACGCCGATTGGAACAGTTCGTACTCGTACGTTCCGTTCGTGACTAAGCGGTAGACTTTCACCTCTTTCGTTTGTCCGATGCGATGACATCTCGCCATGGCTTGTAAATCGTTCTGAGGATTCCAGTCCGAGTCGAAAATAATTGCAGTATCTGCCGCTGTGAGCGTGATTCCAACCCCGCCGGCTCTCGTGGAGAGTAAAAATGCAAACGAATCTTGCTCGGGATCATTGAATCGGTCGATACCTTCCTGGCGCTGTTGCACCGCGGTGTCGCCATCTAAACGTTCGCAGGGTAAATTCAGCAAGAACAAATAATCTTGTAAAATGTCCAACACGCGTTTAAACTGCGAGAAAATCAAAACTTTGCTCCCGTCCTGTTTCAACTTTGACAACAGTTTCCCGAGAAAGCTCATTTTCCCCGAACTTTGCGTCAGAAGGTCCAGTTGCGACGGCATCTCTTCGCCTTCCTTCAACGCCAACCGGCACCTTTGAATGTAATCGTCCTCCAATCCGTCGCACAAGAACGGGTGGTTGCACACTTTTCGGAGCTCCATGCATATGTTTCTCAACTGCGGCGTGTTTTTACTCTTGGCGCCTTCGAGCAAGACGCCGATGTTCTTCTCAGCAACAGCGGTGTAATAGCCGCGTTGTTGCGCGGACAACTCTACTCTCACCACAATTTCCTCCTTCGCGGGAATCTTCTCTACGTCATCTTTCAATCGTCTCAACATTCTCGGTTTCAACCCCTCTCGTATAGACATAACTTGTTCCGCCGTCGGCTGATGATTTATACTCGCCGCGTTGTCGGGATCCAAGCTGAACTCGTCGACAAACGTCTCCCAGTCTGGATAACTTTTTGGCGCGAGCACGTGCATCAAACCAAACAACTCCTTGATATTATTTTGAATCGGTGTCCCGGTCAACATGAGCATCCAGTCGTATTTCATGGATAAAATCGATCGCGTGGTTGCGTTTTCGATGTTCTTCAAACGATGTCCCTCGTCTACCACGAGCGCTTCAAACGCAAAATCTTTCAAAGCCGTATCGCCGTGTCTAAGAATGTTTTCGTAGGAGATTAAAAGAACGTCAAACTTTACCTCTCCCGCTTCTTTGTTTAACCAAAACTCGTACTTTTCGCACTTATCTCTGTCGTCGACGTTGCCGTTGAAGATAATCGCATTCATATCGGTCCATTTCTCAATTTCTCGCCGCCAATGCGTCAACGTTGAAAGCGGTGCGACGACGCAAAACGACGGTCGACACTTGGATTTGTATCTTCTAGCGTATTCTAAGACTGCTATGGTCTGCGCCGTTTTACCTAAACCCATTTCGTCGCCTAAAATGACGTTTTTCCTCTTGTAAAAGTTCGTCACCATCCACCGAAAGGAGGATTCTTGGTAGTCCCTCAAACGCATGCCGTTTTTAAACTCCGGGATGGTTGGATCGAGTGATCCGGTCGTATCTTTAAACTTATGTCTCGTCTTCAATAAATGAGCGGTTTCCTTTTGCATCAACGAGCTATCAGGAGGCGATGGATCTGAATACGCTTCAAAGCGGGCAATTTCTTTCAGATCTTCTTCGCTCGTCAACCTCGACATCGGCTCCCACGTCGCGCTCGAGTAATTCAAACTCTTCCACTTGCAATAATAGTATCTCACCATTTCAAGTTTGGTTGTCGTCTCTTTAGTCTCCTTTTCGTCGTCATCGTCGTCGTCGTCGTGGATAATTTGAACCTCGCTATCCTCCTCCTTTACCCCCTCGTCGTCCTCCTCATATTCCACCCACTCCTCGCTTTCCTTCGTCGCGAAAATTCTTTCAATTTCCAAATACTCCCTCGGAAACAAGTCGTCCGGATCCGGGCTCGGCGCGCCCCCAAACTTCCTTTTGTACGCGGTTACCTTCGAGCTCTCGCCCATTCTATTCAATTCGCTCGCGAGAATCCACTCCAAGTCTCTGTACGAATAATAACTCCACTTGACTAAGTATTCCATCTCGCCGCTTACGCCTACTTCCGAGGATGCTTTTCGACATCCTAACAACTTTTCAATCTTATACGCCTCCTCCATCGCTTCTTCCATATTATCGCTTTTGGTCTTCGTTTTATTACTGCTCTTCTTGTTCTTTTTCTTTTTCTTTCTCCGTCCCTCGCTATCATCGCTATCGTCGCTCCCGTCGTCGTCGTCCTCCTCCTCGCTGCTTTCACCTTCTTCTTCCGAACTCGTTTCAAAAAACGCCTCGTCGTCCGAGCTGATATCTTTAAACACCGCCGGCGCCGCTTTCCTTCTCGCGTACCTCGGAGGACTCCTCTGCGGAACTTCCTTCACGCGTTTCATCGCCGCCATCGGTTCCGAATCTGAAGAATCCTCTTGCCGCTTCCTCCCTTTCTTCCCGCGCTCGTCGCTCTTCCCCGTCTTATTACGCTTTCGGCTTTCTCTCGCCGAGAAGCGCGTCGCCGCGTCGTACTCTTCTTCTTCGTCGTCCGAATTCTCCTCCTCATCAAACGCCTGTACCGAACCGTTGCCACCAACGCCGCCGCCACCACGCCCATTCGTATTCGATTTTGCGCATTTCAAAAGCATCTTTTGTTTTTCCATCTTTTCTCGTTTCCTTTTCATTTTTTCCCTCTGCGACGGTCCCAAACGTCCACCTTCCTTCTCCGCCGATTGCAAAAGCATGGTTTCAAACTCCTTCGCGGATTTCTTTTGCAACGTGCGCTTCTTTTTTCCCGTTTTCGTCGTCTGCTTCTTCTTCTTCTGCTTCTCGTCGTCTCCTCCTCTCGTTCGCCACGGGACATCGTCACCGACGTCGTCGTCCTTCTCGTCATCATCATCGGATGAAGACAAAGCGCTTTCCTCGTAATGCACCACATTCGTCGCGCGATACCGCGCGCGATACATCGGCGAAGGCGACGAAGTTGACATCAACTCTAAAAGCTCTCTCTCGCGCTCTCTCGATGCGCGAATTAAGAGCTTCTTCTTTGTCTTCTTCTTCTTCTTCTTGGGTGTTTGATTCGTTTGATGTGTGGCGTGTTTTTTTATGATGAGACGACTCGTATTTTGAATTTTCGTGCGGAGACTCCTGCGCGGAGAGCGGTTGGAATGATTTCAACGAAATCTTGAAATCGAATGAATTTTCATTTCATTTCACGTTTTCTCTGAAAGAGACTTTTATAGGAGGGGGGAGGTCAAAAAGCGCGCGCGAAATTTTGGGCGCCGCAGGCGCGCTCCGCGATAGATTAGAGTCTGATTGTTCCAAAAATGGCGTAAAAATGGCTTTTGACGATGATTTATTGGGATACAAGAGGTCCACTAAAAGCGAGTTTTTCCTTGAAGCACTTGTATTTTTTGCCCGCCGCAGGCGAAGAATTTTTTTTTGAAAAAAGGTGAAATCTGTGTTTAGGGTTTCATGTCGAATTTCATTTCATTTCACGTTTTTGGGGGCGATTTCATGAAATCCAACAGCTCTATGCGCGCGTGCTCTGCGTGCGATGTATCATATTACAACGATGATGATGATGATGATGATGATGATGATGATGATGATGATGATGATGACGATGATGACGATTTTTGTTGTTCGTGAGCTTTCGTTTTTCGATTTTGTCTTCTCTCGTCGCGTTTTTTATCGTTTGGGTTCTCACCGTTCCTTCAACGCCGACAACTCCTCGGCGACTTCCGTAAACTTGGCCTTTACTTTTTCCAAGTGGCCCGCCGGCGAGTTTTCGTTTTCTTTGGCTTCGCGCTCCCATTTGGATCTCAAAGTAGTGATGATGTGGTCGCGTTTGTTTAAGAAGTGCGCTCGTAAGACTTCGTCGAATGGACAATCTTTGGCGGCGGCGTTGTCTTTTTTCCGATTCAATCGTTTCACGTGGTCTAAGATTGCCCACTCTAAAGTGGCGGTTTTGATCACCGCGCTGTATTCAAAATCTTTCTTATCGCCGACGTCGGTGCCTCGGTCTTTCTCCCAGCCCGGTTCGTTAAAGCACGGGTCGGCGACGAAGATCAACGACTGGATGCTCACGATAACTTGCAGCATGGTCGAGTGTTGCGCGTTCCACCCCTCGCCTTCACCGCCGGACCAAGTGCCGAGTAACGATAAGCACACTTTACCATCGTTGTATAGGTTTGGGTTGAACCGGACGCGACCGCCGCCGGTCGTTTTCAGATTAACCAAAGGCGGTTTGTTCGGGAAGTCTGAGGTGAGCATGACATCGAAAATGAACGCGCCAGAATCGTAAGGCGTATCTTCTGGGCCGGTGATTAAAATATACCATAATTGCGACTGGTTTTCGTCCACGCGAACAAACGCCGAGGAGGAGACGGAGAGAGGAAGAGACCCGGAAATACCCGCGACGGCGCGCGCTATGGCGTGCGCGTTCGGTTTCGTCGCTTGTTTGAGGAGTTTATCTTTGTAGTGACTCGAATCAGCGAGCACGAAGTTGTCGAACTGAAAGCCCGGGCGACTGAGCGCGTAGCAATAGGCTTTTTCTAGATTTTTCTCGCGCGACTCCGGGGCAGCGATTTTCTTTCGCTTATTGGTTCCTTTCGTCGTCGTCATCGCGTCGTCATCTTTTGTTAAGTCAACGATTGCGTTCGCTTCGATCACCGTTCCAACTCGAACGATCAACTTTGCCAAATTTTCTAATACAATTTCCTCTTGCTCTCTTTCTTCGTACTTGTCCTCCGCGACTGCATTGGCCGCTTCCGTGACGTGCAAAAAGGTTTTCGCCTGTTGGACGATGTCGCGCATGTTATCGTACTTCTCGAACGCTGCGCGCAAGTTTTCTTTTAACGTCGGTACGAGCGTTTCGTGAAACACGAGAACACACTCGAGCAATGAGGTGTAATACTCGGCGCGATCGGCCATGTTGTTGAAATCGCAAATTTTGAGTTCGCGCGCTAAGAAATACGCCAAGGATGCGTTTTCAAACACGCGAGTCATTCGCGCGCACTCCTCGGCGAGTTCCTCCTCCTCCTCCTCGTCGTCGTCGTCATCATCATCATGATCCATCTGCGGCTGCTGTCCGACAAGGAAGAGCGAAATATCTGCCAATGCCACCTTGGCGAAATCGACCAAATCGCTGCTCATCTTATCCTGCGCCAACTGCGCTTGCTTCGCGTCTTTGGAGTCCCAAAGATTTCGCGATCCTTTTTCGTTCGTGCCAGACGCGGAGCTATACCCAACGCCGCTGTGGAACCCTCTCAATTTCGGTTTGTTTTCCTGGTCTCGCTGTTTCACCAATTTCGCGTTTAACGCTTCCATCTCTTTGTCGAGAATTCTTTTCGCGTTGCCGTTCTTCGTCGACGTCATCGGTGCTTGGAGCGTCGTACTAGGGGATGAAGAACTGATTTGAAATCCCCTAATTTCTTCTTCAATCTCTCGTTCTTTCTCGTACAGCTCTTCGAACGCTCGCGGAATCAACGGCGTTTCTCCAGAGCAGGTTAACGCACACAAGGCCAAATCTAATTTACTCGCGCGATCGTCGTACGCGCCGTTTAAATACGCGCGTTTGTTGTTCGCCGGGCAGGTGACGTCAACTCTCGCGAAACGTTCCAGGAACGTTCTCGCGGTGAGCAAAACGTCCGTCATGGACGTCATCGGTTGCCAATTCTTCAGTCGAAACTTAGGATGCAAGCACGATGCCAAGGCGACTATGCCTTCTAATCTTGGACGGACGATAGTCATTTTCGGAGGATAAAACGGGTGCAAATCTTCTTTCAATTCGACCCGGACTTGGACGAATTCGTAGCCGAATTTTTTCTTGACCTTTGCCAAATCGCTCGCGATGTCCCCGTTTTCAAAATTCATGAACTTCACGTCCCAAGTGTACACGGAGTCGCTATTGGATTCGACAGCGATGTAATTTCTGAACTTATTCGCGCCGTTGAATCTGTGCAAATCTTCGAACTCTTTCAACAACCTTTCAAAGGCGACGTTGCTGGAGAAAATCTGTTCCCTCGCCGCTCGTTTCAAATCCGCGGAGTCTACGAAAGAACCCCCCTTATTCGCGTTAGTATTATTACTCTGTTGTTGTTCGTTCGTATTGTTATTATTACTCATCCCCGCATACGTCATTCCCGTCGTCGTCGTCGCCTCTTTCTCCTGCATCCTCCTCTCTTCGTTCATTTTACACCTCTGCTTCGCTTGCAAAAGCATCCTGGTCAATTTCACCGTTCTTTCCTCGCTCCTCGCGCCGCTGCACACGTCCATCGCGTCGCCACCGCACAAATCGTCCTCCTCTTCGTCCTCGTTCCCTAATCCCCCATCGGCTTCAATCGCCATCCTCTCCGCGTCTCCAACCGTTCTCTCGATTCGCTTCAACTCTTTCCCTTCAAAAAATGTCTTCCCGACCAATCGCAAGACCTCGAACAAAGTCTTATTCGCGTAACTCCCAGTTTCGTCTTCTAACTTTTCGTTCAACTCAGTTTCGTCGATCGCGTTTCCGTCCCCGATGGCCATCACTTCCGACTTTGGGTAGTCTTCCGGAAACATCAGCGTCAACTCCCCGTCTCTTTCCTCCTTTTCCTTCGTCACGCGCAACACGAGCACGTTCGCCGAAGCGTCAAAACTCCTCGTTTCGATTCGATTCTTTCTTTTGTTCTTGGAAACGTGATTGTTGTTTTTGTTGCACGCGGACGAGAAGAAGGAGACGTGCGCGCAAAGGAGCGCGGATTTTACGTCCCCCTGATCCTCCTCCTCCATATTTTGCGTCTTTGTTGTTGTTGTTGTTGTTGTTGTTGTTGTTGTTGTGAGAGTAGTATACTATCGCGCGGAGTTTAATGCCGCAGTGAAGTGAAGACAATCAGCTCTCTAGGGAAAAAAGAAAGATATTTTTCCATTATATAATCGTGTTGTTGGTATTCTTCACGATGATGCGGAGGAGAGGCGAAACACAAAAACGACTTTCACTGCCGTCGTTTATGTTTATGTTGTTGCTGTTCTCGTCGTCGATGACTTTTGTTTTCGGATCAGAGGAGGAGGAGGAAGCATATCGCGAATCCGGTCTTCGACGGATAAACAACGAAGTGTTCGCCACTTTTTCCAATTCGACGGATATACATTCCTCTCGCTCCGTGTTCGAGGGTTTTTCGAACACTCACACGTTACAGTGGACGTCGAATTACATCCGGCGATTACTCCCTCGCGAGGCGGTGTTTGACAACAAAACGTGGGAAGGCGCGGAGATATTCACGAACAGTTTGAGTTGGGAACTCATCGACGACTATTCCAACGGGATGATGCTTCTGGAGTTTAATAAAATGCCCAAAGTGCGGAACATCGATCCGTCTTTGAAGTTGTTCCATTTTGGATTGTTTAAGAACGGGGTGATGAAAAAGTTAGCGGAGTGCGATTACGAGAAAAGTGGAGAGAAGAGCGAGTGCATGGGTTTAGAACGGTCGAAGATATACCCTCGCATTCAGAATTGGTTGAAAGTGTTACACGAGAAGAGCGTGCGCGGGACGGAGAGAGAGCGATTGAACGGAGGGCACGAGTATTGGACGCACACGTGGTTGGAGCACGACATGGAGGATAACAATCGAGTCAGTCCTGTAGGGGCGTCGTTTTTAGAGCATTCGGTGCTTGAGTACGGGAGAGATGACGAAGCCGTGGACGCATTGAAATATTACTTAAAAGCAACCGGGATGCTCAACGGGTTTAGCGCCGAACACGAGCAAAATGTCAGAGATGTGATTAAATTAGCGACGGATAAAGAGAAGACGGGAAAGTATAGCAGGGACACGTGGCGCGCGACGACGTGGCTAGTGGCGGTGATGCATTCGAGGTTAACCGAAGGAGGGACGAGCGAGAAGGTTGGGATACAAGCCATTCGGTTGGCGTTTGTATTTCGACCGAGACTTTTCAACGCAGAAGAAATAGAAGAAAAAGAAATAGAAGAAGAAGAAGAAGAAGAAGAAGAGGAAGAGGAAGAAGAAGAAGAAGAAGAGGAAGAGGAAGAAGAAAGAATAAACGAAAAAGACGAGCTACCGTCCATAATCGAAGACATGTCCGACTTTCTCGCCGCCGCGAATTGGCCGGGCGATTTAGAAGAGTTTGAGAGAATTGGTTTATACGCGCTCGATCGAACGACCATGGGCTACACGTTGCAAGTGGACGTGTTGCCAAAAAAAGTTCGACTGAAAGACGAACAAGGAGGAGAAAAAGATGGAGACGGTAAAAGCAAACACACCGTTCTCGGTCCGAACGTCGGCGTCGAGCTCGCCGCTGCTTCCACCTCTGGCGGCTTCGACGCGCTCGACCAACTCCAATACGCTGTCGAAGACGGCTTAGTCGAACAACCGTTCTGGGACGAACTCCTCGCGAACGTCTGCCAACACAACTTGGACGCCAAAGACGAACAGCTCTCGAACAAAGCCGCGATAACATCCACCTCTTACCACGCGTGCACCATCAAACCTCGCAAACCGGCGGACAAGCTCGAACGTTTGCTCCCGAACAACCTGGGCACTCGCAAATCCCCGATTCTCGTCGCGTTGTCCCACATCAAATTCGGTTTGCGAGCGCAAAGCAAACTCTTCGCCAAAGCCTACGTCGGCGCGATGCCAAAAACGTGGTGGTGCCCTGACAGCGCACCGCGACCATATCGCGAAGAAGAAGAAAACGACGATTACTCACCCATCAAGGCCGACGACGATTTTGAGGAAGAAACCAAACGGTTGCGCGAAGAACACGCGAGGCGCGAGTTTCAAACCTTTCGCTACACGCCGTGTAAAACGTAAAAATCGAGAAACGAGCGATACCGGTATCGCGCGCGGTGGTAGCACAGATGATTAGCCATGTTAGCACCTTCACATGTTTTTGTAAAACGACTTTACGACACAGAAGAAGAAGAAGAAGAGATGATACTAATAACAACGAGGAGAGGAGAGAAGAAACATCTCGTCTCTTTCGACCTCGTCAATTCGTCCGCTCGTCTCGCTTTCCTTTTAAAATCCATCTCAACTCCCACTTTCAATCACTTCACAAGTTAGACCTCTCTTTCTCTCTCTCTCTCTCTCTCTCTCTTTCTGTGACACTTATTACAGAAGAGAGAGCATCTGAGAACAATTAGATAGAGAGAGGGAGAGAGATAGAACGAAAAGGTTTTATTAAAGTTTATTTATTCTCGTCTCTTCGACCTCTTTAGCGGGTCCATCACCATGTCCAATCATCATCATCATCACGAGCGTCACCATCACCATCTTCACCATCGTATCAACGTCACCAACAGAAACACGAACGCGAATAGTAACAACAACAACAACTCTTCTCTCCAACAGATGATTCATTCCTCCGACACGCTCAGAAACCCGAACTGGCTCAGGCGTTCACAAACATCAATCATCACCCCCGGAGCTCATTTACAAATCGTCTGGAGAGGTTTTTTCTCCCTCGGGCGCGAGTTTAGGGATGAGTACCAAAACGGGATGGACGACATGTTCGACGACGAAGGACCGACGACGTCGAACGCGTTGAGAGCGGACTCGGGCGTGTCCGATGGGAACGTCAGCTTGAATAACGACGAAGAGACGAACGATAACGAGACCGGGTCGGACGCGACGCAGATTTTGAGCAACATTTCGGAAAAGCACCAGAGGGGAGAACAACAGACGACGAGCGGCGGGTTGACGAGTAAAGAGAGGCAGTTGCGGTTGACGAGGAAACAACGGGAGCGAGAGCGAGAGCGAGAGCGAGAACAGCAGCAGGATGAAACCTCGGTTGAGAATACCAACACGAACAGCGGCGAGAGAGGCGGGGACGTCGTGAATACGAATACGAATGTGAACGCGACGAGAGAAGCCAGTCAGACGAGTAACATGAGTCAAGGGTCGTTTGAAGATCACCATCATAACGAGAATGCGAACAACAACACCGACAACAACAGAGGAGAGAATGATAATGAGAACACGAACAGAGAGCATTCAGAAGATACGGGCGTCGCGCGCGATACTCTTAGCAATAGGGACAGAGATAATAACAACAACGATAACGCGTCGGAACAGCCGCTGTTCAACAACGCAACCGAGTTGATTGCTCGAGCACCACCGATGGGTTTTCGAATCCCAGGGACGGCGGCGGGTGAAGGCGTTGCGAGAGCGCACGCGGCCGGGAACGTTTTACCGGATATTTTGAGGGCGAAACGGGTGACGAGTTTAGATGCCGAGTTCCCAATCGTTTGGGATCCGGTCGCGTTGTTGTGTTTGTATCCCGGTAGCGAAAGGTCGCAAGAGGCGTTTTTGAAGTTGGCACAAAGTTTGAAGGCGAGAAGAGAGGAGATGCCGGAAGATGTAGCGGAGACTGCGAACGTTGGCGGCGCTGGGACGCCGACGGTTTCGAATAATAATAATAGAGATAATAATAACAACAACAACAACAACAACGACGTGACAATACCGGCGAGTACGGGTGGACATCACGGACCTGGTAATAGTAGCGCTGGTGGTAGCGGTGGTGGTGGTAGAGGTAGCGGCTTGTTGCGGGAACGAATAACCGTGTCGACGCAATCGTTTAACGATCGAAGTTCGTTGAATTCAAGTCATAGTCATGGCAACGAACGAGAACCTGGGGCAGAGGTTGTTTTATCGCCATTA
>Ga0209091_10004053_pt1 | contig 11550 bp, 18 predicted proteins | sample ArcticOcean_MG_C_6_FD_187438 | JGI IMG/M metagenome (GOLD analysis project Ga0209091, IMG submission 187438) | Marine microbial communities from western Arctic Ocean - ArcticOcean_MG_CB8_128 (SPAdes) (version 2) | ecosystem: Environmental > Aquatic > Marine > Oceanic | place: Arctic Ocean...
CCCTGCAGTAGAGGGTAAGGTTTTGATACTTACATCAAATGATAAGTTATTAACTTCTTCTTTTGAAGAAAATCCTATACTCATCACCTCTTGTTTAGAATCGACTTTCTGTAAATTTTTCTCACTGTTTAAAAACTGTTCTAGAATTGATAATAGTTTCATTACAGATAAATATACTTAAATTTTAGTTTGTTGCTCTGTAAAATATTTTATATCCTGTTTATTTAGCCATAATTCGTGACTTTTTATTAAATTACGATAAAGATTTAGATACTACCATTGGTTGAACCAATAAAAGTATTGAAACATAAGTAGGTCACATATATTTATATGTATGGATTTTAATTTAATGAATAACATGTTTAATAAGATAATGCCTAAGTCATATGATGATATTGCTAAGTATTCTAATATGGTTATGGACCATGAGGTATTAGATGGTAAGATAAAGGATATTGAATTAGACTTCGAACCCTCTAAAGAACCAATTAAATACGGTGGTTATGAAATGATACAACCAGGTACTCTCGTAATTAATGTAACTTTGAATACAGAAGGTTTTTATGAAATATCTGATAGTGTACCCTCTATTCAAGATACATTTAAATTACATCCTGAACTTGAAGCCGATAGTTTCTTACAATTTGATGGGATTGAATTTATTAAAAACATTGTTTTCCCATATATCTCAAAAAAGTTTCTTAGGTTAATGGGTTTATCATTAGGTGATGTACCTTATGTCGATTTTAATCTTTATAACCATAAGGGCGACCTTTTATTAAATTACGATGAAGATTTAGATACTTTTATTGGCTCAACCAATGATAGTGTATGGAAAAAGATACCTTCTTTATTTCCTTAGAGTCTATACTTACCCTTATTCGTTTCCAACCAACCAACAAATATAGAAAGTGCCTCAGCTTGAGATTGGGTATTATGATTGTGTACGTTATCATTTACCATACCATCATATTCACCTAAAATAACTACGGATAACACACCTATATTTTCCATAAATACATTATTGTAGGACATTCCATTTTTAATTAGTGCGTCAAAAAACTTTCCGAGTGATTCTCCACCCCCTTCAACCGACTGACTATAAACCTCGTTGGCCAATGCTTGGAATATATTATTAGGCTCTAACTCACTCCTATGGGGACGATTTAGAGGGTAATTTAACTCACCTAAATCAACAGAAGATAAAAAGTCGAGAATAGTGTTTCTATTAAAAATATTCCCATTTAATGATAATTTCGATGAGTCTTTTATTTCAAGAGTATACATTATTAAGTCATCGTCCATATGTAATCCCTCCCAATCAAGCCAAGTTTTTATATCGTTATTAGTCAATTCCAATAAAATTGAACCTTGTGGAGTATTACTAATTTCAAAGGCTATTGAGTAGTACTCTTTTAGTTTACTATCGACTATCTTTAAATCTTCAGTGAACTCACTAGTTAAAGATATATTCTCCAATAGTTCTACCCCATTTAAAACTATATTATTAAACTTAATCAACTTAATAGTTGATGCATTACTAAGTCCAAAATATTTAGAGTCTTTAAACATAAACTGTGTAAACATCTGACTAAACATTTCTTTTGACCTGATAGGTAATGGAAATTTACCTTCAATATAGATATCTACTTCGAGCTCACCACTAGGTAGTACTTCATACTCATAAGTTAAATCCAAACCCATATATTTAGACCTGGTTTGGTTCATAAACTTAAACAACATTTCGTATTTTGATTCTAAACTCATATTCATAAATACTTTATAAAGTAATATTTAACCAATTAGGTAATATTTATTAATATGAGTAATAAAGTTTAAAACGAATGGATAAATTAAAAATCACCGAAGTAGTAAAGAAGTTTATTGAGAAAACTTTAAATAACGCAAAGACCCCTAAACCTGGTGTAAGTTATATTATTAATCGAATACTAAAATTACCGGCACTTAAATTATTAGTTACTAATAATTTAACCCCTAAAGAAATAATGGAATTGGCTTATACCGTATTTTATTTGTTTGAGGGGTATAATTTTAAGGAATCTGATTGGAAAAGTAAAAACGAAGTGTATCTCGTTGTCTTAAATGAAGTAGGTGAGAGTTATAATCGAGAGGTCTCTTGTGATGATTGTATGAGTTCTGGTAATGAAGAGTGTGAGGAATGTGAGGGTGATGGTAAATTGGCGTGTGGATATTGTGATGATAGGGACACTACCAGAGGGAGAGGGCACACCTGTGTAGAGTGTTATGGTGACGAGTATACTTCCTGTAGTAAATGTGAAGGAGAAGGTCAAATAGAATGTCAATCTTGTGCGGGTAGAGGTCAAGTTGAGAATGAATATGAAAGTATTTTCTTTAATAAAGTGGTGTGGTTCATTGGTGACCAAAACATGAAAAAAACTTTATCTGATATGCAATCAGAACTCGGAGAGGACTATACCGATAAGGTATATGATTTATTCGACACATCAAAAGGTAGTGTATTTTTATCTATTAACTATAGTGAATGGGACTACGAAGATGTATTCGACTTTGAAAAAGAAAATGGGTATGATATAGGAGAAGGCTACACCAAAATTGAATCAATAATACCTATTGAGAATACTAAACCTAAAACCTATAAAATAGATGATAACACTATTAGGTACCAACTGGCTTACTAATGTGGTCCACAACTTTTAAATTTAAAAATCTCCTTTAGTTTTAGGGATATTTTTACCCTTGAAAGTTGTACCGTCAATAATATTCCAATCCGCACTATCATTAATTGCACCATACATCTCAGTAATATCATCATAATACAACCTTATTACATCACCTATCTCATACATAAGTTCCTCAACATCATGTTCTTCCATACCAATGAAATGACTATTATTATGTGCAGTCTGAAGTTCGCCTAAATTATATTCTTCACCTGTAATTAAAAGGGTTACCGATGACGTATCTCCATTAATGAGTCCGTCTATATCATATCCTACAGAACCTTCCCGAGCGTCTTCAAAGGAATCGAGAAATTTAATCTCAGTAAGTAAGTACTCAATAGTATAACCCCCCGTATCAATAATTACTGGTTCACCTGTCAATAATAACGACTTGATTTTACTATGATATTTTTGTAATCCTCCGTTATATTCTATAATATACTTAAGTATCTCTATTGAGTCTTTATCCTTATCTAAACCTAAGTAATGATATATCGGCTTAGCATCCTGACCTTTATCGTTCCAATATTTAAAAAGTATGTCTCGTTTTACTTCACTTTTAGATAATATGTAATTATCAAAGTTTAGATGTTGTAATTTGATACCTTCATATACCATATTTTGAAGTAGTCTTAATGTCTTCATTACAGATAAATATATCTATAAAGTAGTTTGCCACTCTTTAAAATCCTTTCTTTCTTCTTTACCAATCCAAAGTTCATGACCTTCTAGTGAACTATGTTTAATCTCCAACCAATTAGGTATTAACTCCCTTTGATGATTCTCCCATAGATAATACGTTAGTTGTTCAATACTTTGACTTAGATACTTTACACTTTCAGGATATTCCTCCATAACTATACGCCGATATAATTTCCATTCATATTTATGACTTTCATCCTTAACGAAAGGATTCCTTTCAGTATAACTTTCAATTGACTCTATATCTTTATACATAAAAATAACTAACACATCTTTTAGGTTTTCAGTAATTCTTTGTAAATGCCCTGATTGTGAAGGACCAAAAAACACATATTCCTTATCTTTATATTTCTTATAGAAAGTAACTATACCATCATCACTATTATAATCATCTAAACTCCACGCATATTCACCTCGGCCCTCAAGTAACTTAAAGTCATGAGCGATTATTTTAGCCATAATCTTATTACCCGAACCATGAGGACCTGTAACTAAAACCTTTTTATAGTTTCCAATTAATGACTTTAATTCGTTATAGTCCCCCTTTATTTTATTTACCATAATTCTTATCTCTTTGAACTGCTTTTAATTATAATTTTTTTATCACTTAAATTTATTAACCTATAAATATTTCTTATGTCATAATCAACACCAAATCCTTTAGTACAACTACCAATACTAATCTTTGGTAATATTTTCTGAAATAATTCTACGTACTTGTTCTCCATATAACTTTGGGAATTCAAATTTAATATCTTTTAATGGTATTGTAATGTTTTCTGACTCATTAATCAAGAAGGTATAAAAGTTCATTGATTGTTTATCTCTAAAAACTTCTTTTATTATTTTTTGTGTATGTATATATTCTTTCGAATATAGATTAACACCAGTAATTACTTGAGCCTTTCCCCATTGAAATGAAACTTTAGAGGTAATATCTATAGTATTCACAGGATTTTGTTCGAAAACATCCCTAATAGTTATCAAATCATTATGCTTCGTAATTACATATGACTTACGAATAAACTCTATCATATTATACTCCATCATATATTATCCTTAAGATAATCCGGTTTAATAAATGGTTGAGTATCTAATTTCTGTTTGTTTTGTCCCTCTATATACTCACAAGAATTATCATATTTATCTTTTTTGTTTTTAACCCATCCATTATTAGATATGGACATTTTTGCCCCCATACAAAAAGCGTTTAATATTGATACTGTAGGGTCTTCGTTAATTAAATGACACCATTGTTTTGCAATTTCTTTTAGTTCGTTATCTGAACATATAAAATTATCATTAATTATCAATGGATTTATTTCTAATGGTTTTTCTACATCAACCTTTAATAACGACATATAATAATAATCATTAGTTTCCTTAAATTTCTTAAATAAGTAATCCCTAACGAACTCACTGTCGTGTCTTTCAATCAGTAAGTTTGCATAATTATGTTTGGCACTATCCCAAACATCTTCTCTTTCAATATTATTAATAATCATTTCTCGTGTCATGTCTTTATTATTTAATTACTTAATGAAAATTTAATGGTTGGATGGTACTGATAATCTTTTACTTCATAATCAAACTCCCCTTCTAATAAATTAACATTTGTAAATTCAATAGTAGGTAAATCAAATGATACTCTCTCCATCTGCTCTCTCGCACCATCTAAGTGGTCTTTATATAAGTGAGTATCTCCAAAACTCCCAATTAATACGTCAGGTATCATATTAACCTCATGTCCAATTAATGTTAATAATGCCCCATAAGACGCAATATTAAAAGGTAGTCCTAGTCCCGTATCCACACTTCTTTGATTCCACATTAGAGAGATTGCTCTATACTTACCAGGATTTGTTATTTTCTCTTCTCTAGTGGTAGGTCTTGTATAAACTTGAAATCCATAATGACAAGGTGGTAGCGTCATTTCACCTAATTCACTAACATTCCAAGCATTAACCATTAGCCGTCTTGAGTCTGGATTTTTTTTAAGCTCATTGATTAGGTTTTGAATTTGGTCTATACTCACAGAATCCGTTTCCCATCTCCTCCATTGTTTACCATATATAGGTCCTAAGTCTCCGTACATCTTAGCAGTATCATCACTATTTTTAATTGACTCAACAAACTCTTTCATGTTCATCACCCAATTACCTTTATAAGTATTTAGATAGTTTTTATAAGCATCGCCATTCCAAATATTACAATTGTTTTTAACTAAGTACTTGATATTAGTATCTCCTTTAAGAAACCATTTAAGTTCGGTCATCATCGTTTTGATTGCCATTTTTTTGGTAGTAATCAGTGGAAATCCTTCTGACATATTATGTCTAATAGTATACCCAAATATTGATTGTGTACCAGTACCTGTACGGTCCGATTTTTCCACACCGTATTCTAATATATTATTAAGTAATGTTTGGTATTGTTGGTCTAATTTATTCATTATTTACGTTTGCTCTTGATTTCTATGTCCATTCTGTTTCCAATCTATCCAAAATCCAACACCTACAATGACATGTAAGAATATAGATAGTAAGTATTCGTATAAATTATGCCAAGTAACAAAATGTAAATGTACATGACCAATAACCCAAAATGGAATAGCCATTTGTTGTGAATACCATATTAAAAAGAATATAATAAATTTTTTCATAATTGATTTTTAAGCATAAAAAAACCCCTACACCTAAAAATAGGAAAAGGGGTTAGATTTGTCAATGAATTAATTTAATTAATTACCTATAACTAACTCATCATAATTCAATTTTTCCATACCTTTTAATTCTTCTTCAGAACTATCATACATAAAAGACTTAACCACTGAAATAATACTTTGTTCTGACTGTGCTAATTTACTTTCCATCCAATCTTCAAGTACATCACCATCTTCCATTTGTTCCCACATCTTATATGCTAATGTTGCTATAGTGAATAGTTGTTGTTTTGACATATACGAACCCTTTTGGTTATCTTCCTTAACCCTCATCTTTAACTTACGTAATTGTTTTTCAGTAATTATAATATTCGACATTTGTTCTTTCTTTTATTATAAATATACGATGGTAGTTAAAATAATCAATTACCTAATAAAAAAGGTGAAGATTTCTCTTCACCTTTAGGGACCGGCTTGTTTTGGCTACCGGACAAACCCCACCACCCTATTTAATCTAATAGGGAAATCCTTACTTTTTCTTAACTTTAATTATTTTAGTAACTAGTATTCGTCCATCTTTAATTTACGTTCAAAATATTGAGCGTCTTCTTTAATTTCGGGATTCTGTTTTATTGTCTGCATTGTAATCATATCTTTCATTCTTGTTGTTGACCAACCATGTGTTCTACTAGTATACACCACTTTAGGAGGTAACTCATCACCTGTAAAACTCTTACCTATATAATCCTCACCTAATATACGAATATCTGGTTTAAAGAACTTTATTAACTCATATAACTCATCTTCAGTTTGATAAACATAAACATCATCGATATACTTAATCGACATAAGGGTACGGTACCTTTCATATAATGGCACTACTGGTTTATACTTAGACTTCCTATGTAAAGATGGGTCTCTCTGTAGAAAAACAATAAATCTATCGCAGTGATTCTTGGCGGACTCAAAAGTATAGATATACCCTGGATGAATTAAATCAAAATTACCCGCAGTAAACCCTAAAATTTCTTTTTTATCATTCATAACTTAAAACTTTTTTTATAATTATTATCACTCTTTATTACTTCATGAATAGTGGAGAGTTGTGATATATGATAAGAGGTATTATCTGTCATGTAAAGTATAAACTCATTTTCAATTTCCTCAATCTCACAAACCACTTTTATCACTTTATGTTCTTTTGGAATAACATAATCACCAACTTTAAACATTCTTCAATTGATTTAACTTAATACCTAATAAATCTAAAGTATTTTTATCTTTAATTGTTTTTCTGGCTTTTTTATTAATCTCATTAATTAATCCTTCAATGTAAATAATTTCAGGATTTATAACTTCCTTAGTAATGTTACTCATACCCATTTTAATACCATTTATCTTGTTTTTAAGGTACGTTGATAATAAATCGATAAGTTTGTACGCTAAGTAGAATCCGAGACAAATTAGACCAATCTCTACCAGTTTCTCGGTACCAACAAACTTAATTATAATTAATAAAAATAACATAACAAGTATCATCTTTATCATTATCCATAAGTTATTAATTATTTTTATCATTATTTCTCTATTTTAGATTTATAAATTGCATATTCCGCTAAACTTACTTTTTCAACATTTCCAGTCACTATAGATTCCTTTAATAAAATATATGGAATGTGAAGTAAGGAGTCTTTTCCGTTAAAGATAGTAAGGTCTTGTTTTAATTCCAAACAAGAGTGTACCACATTCAAATATATTTTGAACTGTATATCGTCATCGAACATTTCCTCTTGTAGGAGACCGAATTGTGGGTGTAGTATTTTAATTATCTTCATAAATTTTATTTTATTTTATTTTTTAACCTATATTCCTCAAAATTGAAATCTTTCAATTTTTCCAAATATTCAGTATATGGTTTAAGAAATGTTTCCATTATATACGCTTCAATAATTTCAGGATTATCTCTTAATGTTTCTTCAAGTAAATCCACTTCATCATATTCTTTAACTGATTTTACCGGTATACATTTACTACCTTCAGTAAAAATTACAGTATCAACCCCAAACGACTCTACGGATTCAATCATATGTGTTGAACCATCTCTAATATCTTTTATTATATCTCCTTTTTCCATATTACAAATATACGTAAAATTTTTGAATTAACCTAATATTATTGTTAAAAAGAGTCACCATCATCAGCACTTAGTAGTTCTCCATCATTCACACCAATTTCCGTGTTATTTGATGGAGTTACAGATTCAGGTATTGACGTAAATACCATAGTCTTTAATAAAAACAAAATTAAAATTATTCCTATTATCCAACCACCTATACGACCGAATAATGAAAAGACATTAAGAATACCTTTTAATAGTTGACCACCGAAGGTCAGTAATAATCCAAGAATTAATATTGTGATGATTGTTCCCATAATTTGTTTGTTTATACAAATATAAGGAACAATTATTAAACTACAAAATATTTAACAAAAAAACCTCAATCGGTTAGAACTGAGGTTAAGAAGGATACATATTAAAGTATGAAACGCTGAGATTATACGTTTATGTGACTTATCTTTAATGAACTTACCCAATATTGGTTACTCATATATCCACTCTCGTTGCCGAAAGTATCAAGTCAGTGTCGGTTATTTAAGTAAACCACTCATATCGATAACAACTACTCAACTACTACTCTACTCTGTTAAACCTTGCGAGTTTACTAAGGGATGGCAATCCCACCAGGTATTTGGTAATCGACATCGGGAGACTTGCAGTCTTACCAATGACTTCGTTAGTCTATGACTCGAAGTATTAGACACCTTTCGTTGTTAACGCCCGAAGGACTTTTGCTTATGTGTTTGTTTTAATTTATATAAAACAGCAACTTGCGGAAGAAAGAAAGACGTGCTTCGGGAGAAGTTTCGTTTCTTTGGAAAACAAAATGCTTCACATCTTTCTGTAAGTCTGTCAACTTACGGTATTTCTGGACCACGTTTACTTTCGTATCGGAGACCCGTCATACTGGTACTCAGCCCTACAACACCTGACAGGGTATGTCGAACCGTCACCTGTAGCTTTTCCTATTGATGTCACCATCTCAACTCTGATATTCCACGGATTCAGAATGGTCTCACCCCTTAAGCAGTTGCCCTTGGGAGTTTGACCGTAGCCACTTTGTTTAGTTGTCAACCTTAAGACATGTCCTAAGATTGCGAATATTCACGGTGTACTATTCCCGTTTCAATCCCTTTAGTCCCATTACTGGGGTTATCTAACGACGCTAAACCGCCGTTAATTGTCATTTATACTAAAACTAATATGGAGAAAGGGGTTTAATCCTAAGATTCTTTCAAAAACTCATTAGAGTTAAAGTTGACAAATATAATATTTCAAAGAACACTGTTCAGTACTTTTACTGATTCGTTAGGACAAATGTAAAACAAAATTTCCATTCTACCTAATATTTTTTAAAAAACTTTCTTATTTTTTTAGTCAGACAAATAATAAATATCTGTGTTTTATTCAAAGGTAATATTAATATATGAAAAAAACCACTCTAAGACAAGCTCTTTATCCATTTTTTTGGTTTTTACCTATAATATATTAAATAGTCTCTCATAATTTAACTATACCTGACTCATCAAAAACATCCATTAATGTTTCTAACTTATCTGTCGGCTAATAGCCAGTCTTTTGAGGGTGCTTCTTCTTTCATAACTTCGTCTTCTTTTACTTATATCTAAAGATACGAACAAACTTCTCTAATAGCAACTATTTCCACAGTTATTTTAATTAAATTTTCTCCCCCATAACCATAAAGGCATTGTTTAAATCAACTCCGGATGTGTAGACTTTGGTATATCCTGAGTCCTATTACTAAACTTGGTATAAAATCACCAAATTTACCGCAATGTGTTAATATCATATTATATTTTTTTTAAACCTACCGTTAATATGTTTTGATTATTTGAGTTATTACCTCTTATAGTGTCCTCAACATTACTATAGTTGATAACTTCATATCCTGTAGATTTTGCAAAGTTAAAAATGTTTTTTTCATTAAAGAACCATAGGTGCTCGTTAGGTCTTCTGTGTTTCCAATTTTCAAACCATTCATCCGAAATGTAATGACACCAAGGGAAAGACAAAATAACATATTTTGCATTTAAATCTTTTATCACGTAAGGGTCTTCAAAGTGTTCTAACACATCAAAAAAAGTAATTACATCAACTTTTAAATTAACCCAATCTTTAATAAATTCACAACCATCAGGAATATCATACCCTGTAATGTCATAACCAAAACAATTTGGTATTATTTTTTTACAAGTTTTTAAAAACGACCCATTACCATAACCAACATCTAATATACTATTTATGGGTTCATTTATTGAACCAAATATGTAACCTAACCGTAAATTAGACATATAGGTATTAAGTTCACCATAAGTATCGTATCTTTCTTTCACATATGTTTTATCATATGTGAAATCTTCTTTTGCTACTTGGTAAATTAAACCATCATTATTAATGTTATAATTTTCTAACATATTATAGTATTATTTTTTTAACATCTGTCAAATGTTCACAATTTTTATAACTGTATTTATTTTGATTATCAAGTATGACAAATTTATCATAGTTATTACCAAAACAGGGAATAACTGGAGCTGTATTTATAGCAATTAGATTTTTACTTCTCTTACTTAATATACCAATTTCTGCTAGATTTAACTCTTTATAACGAGTACACAGTAATCCAGGTACCTCTTTAGTTATACCCTCATCCTCATATAGGTTCCTACAACATTTGGTCGTGACTACGGTATGTCCTTTCAAATGTAAATCTTGTGCTAGTCGAACGAAGTCATTCGCTTCATATGATTCTAACTGACCACTCATTGGTTGTGAGTTAACTATTAAATAATCAATTTCTTGTGGGTAGTGAATACACTTATCCGAGATAAAATTACTATTTAATATTAAGTCTTCATTCGTTTTTATATCAATTTTAAGACCAACTTTATTTGCTAGTAGATTAAAAAACTCGATATAAAAACTATCTAGATAATAATTATGTTTAGATATCCTATCACCATAATGACACTTCTGATGAGACTCTCTACATATCCAACAATTAATTGTACCATCTGGGTAGCCCAAATCTATATCTAATAGGTTAATATTATTATGTAGTATAAATGGGGTTAATTCATCAAAGTGTTGTTTATTAGTATAGAAATTGATAACTATATTATCATTTATATCTAATAATTTATTACAATAAATGATATGAAATAAACAATCTCCAAGGTTAAAGTGATTATGGTAATTTAAAACTCTCATCGTTCGTCTCTTTTTCTTATTTTTTTAGTCAGACAAATAATAAATATCTGTGTTTTATTCAAAGGTAATATTAATATATGAAAAAAACCACTCTAAGACAAGCTCTTTATCCA
>Ga0209091_10004055_pt1 | contig 11544 bp, 9 predicted proteins | sample ArcticOcean_MG_C_6_FD_187438 | JGI IMG/M metagenome (GOLD analysis project Ga0209091, IMG submission 187438) | Marine microbial communities from western Arctic Ocean - ArcticOcean_MG_CB8_128 (SPAdes) (version 2) | ecosystem: Environmental > Aquatic > Marine > Oceanic | place: Arctic Ocean...
ACTTTATAAAATAATACTATTTAGTACTATACCTTCTTTATTATCGTCGAGAGTCCCATGATGATGATGATGTGTTGTCTTTTTATGTGATGTTTTTGCTGATGAATTACTTTTTTTTTATGTGGCTGGGGAGAGTTTTTTCGCCAAAGTTTTTGGCACATTTGACCTACTACATACACACAAAACATTAAACGCTCGTATAACCGGTTGAGAGAAGAAGAAGAAGACAAAGAAGAGAAACAACAACAACAACATGTTTTCGCTCTCCTCCTCCTCGATTTCGATGATTTCAACAACTTCCAAACCTTCCTCCTCTCGTAGTGGTCGGGGAAAAGTATTCTTTTGCTCTTCTGATGATGGTGGTGGTAGTAATGGTGATGATGATGCGTTTAGGCGCGACTCGTTGTCGGGAATGCTCTCGAAAAGAGATTTGATGAAACGAGTCGCCGGAGGAGCGTCTGTGATGTTGTCGTCGTCGTCTGGTTTAATTTTACCTGGGCTGGCGCCAAGCAGCGCGTTTGCCGCTGCCGGAGAAGAAGCTTCTTCTGCTTCTGTTGCTCTCCCTAAAATACCGAGAACTGAGGTTCCGTTGAAGTTTACCCAAGAATACCCTTCCGCGGTGATTAAAGGATGCTGGCAGTTATCTGGTGGACACAAAGGCGACCCGGCGGATGACAGGACGTCGAAAGATAAAGGTGCGGTGGAAGATTTTGAGACGTTTGTAAATGCGGGAATTACTACATTCGACACCGGGCCGACGGCGTGTGGATACGGCGACAGCGAATTAGTGATTGGAGATTTTTTAAAGCGCAATCGAAACAGTGAACAGTGTCGAGTGCACACGAAGCTGTGTTGCGTCGGGAGAGAACAAGTTGCGATGACTGAGAAGTGGGTGAAAGAGAACGCGTTTGATGTTCCGAGCAAACGCTTAGGTGGGTTGAAGAAGATCGATATGGTGCAAATGTATTGGAACGATTACGGGAGTTCGCAATATATTGATTGCGCGTTGCATTTGACTGATTTAAAAGCGAAAGGTTTGATTGGCTCCGTCGCGTTGACGAATTTCAACACGAAAAAAATGGAAGAGATGATTAACAAAGGCGCGGAGATTTCTTCGAACCAAATTCAGTATTCGTTGTTAGATCGACGACCGGATTTGAAGATGAACGAGTTTTGCAAGGCGAGCGGAGTGAAATTGTTACCGTACGGCGTTTTAGCCGGCGGTTTTTTATCGAGCAAGTTCTTAGAGACGGACGTAAAGGACGTCGTTTTAGATACCGGCTCGAAGAGGAAGTATTCGTCGGTGATAAGAAACTTCGGCGGTTGGGGTAATTTGCAAAAGTTGTTGAAAGTTCTCGACTCGATTGGGAAAAAACACGACCAGAGCATCGCAAATGTCGCCACTCGATGGGTTTTGGAGAAAGAAAGCGTTTTGGCGGTTATTTTAGGCGCGCGAAACGATTTTCACGTCGAAGATCATCAAAAGTTGTTCCAATTTACGCTCGACGCGGAAGATAAAAGTAAAATCGATGAAGTTTTGTCCTCCACGACCAAAGCAACCGGCGACTGCTACGATTGGGAACGAGGAGGAAAGTGGTAATTTTTAACGTCTTCGAGCTGAAAAGAACAAGGGAATAGCGGCGTTTAGAGTATAGCATATAGAAATAAAAGCAACACGTGTTGATATAATATTAAGGGAATGATGACAATATTAGTATATTAGTTGTTGTTTGTGGTTCTTTTCGTTTCGATTCTCTCATCTGCTTTTACGCCGATTTATTCGTCTCTTCCCATTTCATCTGACTCGCGTTCAAGTGCTTCCACCCTAACGGCCCATCTACGAAGTGATGTCTCAAAGCAAACAAAAGTCGACACGTGTTGAACGCTGCGAAGCACATCCACACGCCTGGTAACGTCGATCCTTCAAATCTCAACGCAGTCAACATCACCCCGGTGCTCACAAACATACCGCCCGCAAGTCGCAAAAAGGCTTGGTGACCTTGCATCAACCCTTCCGCAACAAATACGATACCGTTTAATGGCTGTAACGCCGCTCCAATCAAGGTCGGTAAAACAGCAAATGTCTGCACGTCTTTGATCGGCGTGAAAAACGGAAGGGCAAAAATTGCCGCTGATTGCATGAAGAACAAGAAAACTCCGATTAGAATGCCCCAAGCTAACAATCTATCCGCGACAGCTTTTGCCGCCAACGGGCCGCCCAACACTTTCGAGTGCATTCGTTGCGGGATCAAAATCGTCGCAATCGTCGACAACGCCAAGATAGCAATCGCGCCGAGCTGAAAAACTTGCGAACTAACCGTATGTGCCGCCGCCGCGGTGCCCGTACTATCCATCGTCAAAATCGTTCTCGTCACCGCTAAAAACGTAATATTTTGCGCAAGCGATCGCAACTGCACTCCGGCGCCACCAACGAGTAAAGCACCAATCGCTTTCGCATCTGGCGGTTTCAACATCGACCTCACCGTAACCAAATTTCGTTTCAATAAAGTCCCGATGTACAACCCAGCGGCGACTAACTCACTCATCGACGTCGCCAACGCGGCACCAGCCACTCCTAAAGCTTTAATCGTCCCAAAACCAAAAATAAATATCGGATCTAAAATAACGTTCATTAACTGTGACGCCAACGTAATCTTCATTGGCGTCGTCACGTCCATCGTACCTCGAAACGCCGCGAATCCAACCGTACTGATAATCGCCGGAATAAACGTCAACGCTCGAATCCCGATATATGGCGCCGCTTGTATCCCAGTCGATGAAACCGGATCTAGACCAACTAAACCTAACGCAGGATTCCTCAAACATCCCATCACAGTCATCCCGAACAAACCGACTATAAACGCGCAAAATATCCCTTCGCCGATTTTATTCTGCAACTCGGCTTTATCCCCACCCGCAGCCGCTCTCGCCACCATCGGCGCCACTACGGAAGGAATGAACGATATGATCCAAAATGCCGACTGAAAGACTTGATTCGCCGCGCCTTGCGCTGCCAACGCGCCCGCATCGCCCATTCTTCCTACCCAAAATACGTCAACGATGCCAACCAAAGGAATGATAAGAAAATTTAACAGCGCCGGTATGAACAGTTTCATGATTAACTTATCCGTCTCGTCGTTGCGAGGTAACACTTCCGGATCTATAGCCATGCCAAATCTAGGTTTTACTATTTTGATCTCGTCGCTGTTATTATCTTCTTTATTCTCGTCCATGGTCGCGTCGAACGCGCTCGTTTTGACCAAATTGTTGTTTTTGTTTTTCTTCCTCGAGTAGTGAGAAGAGGATAATAATGTGTGCGTCTTGTTTTCGTTGCTCGTCTTCCGTCTGTCTTTCGTGAAAGACGAACACCCGCGTTCGTCGTTCGTAGTCGCGCGAACAACAACAAACGATGATGATCTCGCTTCCGTCGTCGCGCCCCTTTTCTCAGAGCAGCTCTTCTTCTTCTTCGCGCGGTGATGGGAGGTCGAGATGCCGGTCGAGAATTGACACGTCGTTTTTCTCATTCCATTCTTTTCACCCGAAGGAGAGGAGCTCGCGACACCCGTCCTCGACGACGTCGAGCTCAACATGACGAGAGTATTATTGGGTCTGTCGTCTCTCTCTCTCTCTCTTTCGATGATGATGATGATCGTTACTTTATCTGTGGTAAAGATATGTGAGGGAGATGACGCATTTCCGCACAAGGAGAAGTCCCCCCCCCAAACTGCCCCTTTGCCACGTCGACATAAAAAAACAAACAAAAAAATCAAAAATCGAAGACAACAACTTTATTACGTACTGGACAACTAACTTTAAGAAGACAATTTGAACTACATAATACACACGCATTCCTCGTTTACTAGTTTTTCTTCAACGCTTCCGCGCAAACGCTCATGGCTTCCGCGACTGTCGCGCTTTTCGCTAACGCGTCGACGTCGACGACTGGATTTTTCTCCGCAACGTCTTTGGCGATTTGCGTTTCGATGGAACCGCCGGATTCGAGGAAGCACCCGATGCATTTTTTCGTCGACGTTTCGATCCAAAATGAGACCAGTTGCGGCTTGAAGTCACCAATTGGGCCGACGGCGGAGACTTTCCCGGTTTCCATCGCAGCGTGGCCTCCGAAACCGTAGAATTGCCAAGAGACTGGGCGGTCCGAATTCGGTTGCTCGAATACCCTGGAGTAGAAGAACGGTTCGTATTTGTAATCCGGGACGTCTTTTTCACCGATGAGAGTTCGCGCGCAGTGCGCGGCAGATGCTCTGGCGTGTTTCACGTGTTCCATTCTGTAATGTTCTTCGTTCTCATTTGGTCCAGTCAAACGAACCGGAAACGAACACACGTCGCCGATGGCGTAGACGTCTTTTTGGGACGTTTCAAATTTGCCGTTTACTTTAATCCCGCCATCCTTTCCTTTCTCCAACAGCCCGCCAGAAGAAGAGTCACAAAATGGTTCTACGTTCGGTCGAACGTCCGAACCGACACCAAGGACGACTAAATCGGCGTCCAACTCTCTCCCGTCGTTCAAAATGACCGATTTCCCGTCGTTGATTTTCTTCACCGAGGCGTTTTTAATAAACGTCGCGCCTTTCGATTCGTACAACTGTTCGTAATGCGCGGCGATTTCTTTAGTAAACAACCTCGCCATGATATTCGATTCTAACAAAACGACCGTTGGTTTCAAACCTCTCGCACACATCCCCGCGGCTACTTCTAAACCTATGTACCCGCCGCCGACCACCACCGGATGTTTCGGCTTGGCGTCCATCGCTTTCACCACTTCCAACGCGTCCTCGTGACTTCTCAAAACTTTACACATCTTTCCGTCAAAACCTTCAATAAACGACCCTTTGTGTGCGCTCACGCCAGTCGCAATCACCAACGCATCGTACTCGGTTATTTCTCCGCTCGCGGTTTCCACCCGTTTCTTCTCGTAATCGCACTTCGTGATCTTGGTTCCCAATTTCGTCTCCACCTCTTTCTCTTTATACCACTCCTCCATTTGCCTCTCACCACCGCCCCCGACGCAGGTATGAAACCCAGGCAATCTCGCCGGGGACTGTTCGTTCAAAAACGCCTTCGATAGCGCCGGGCGTTCGTACGGCAGGACGTTTTCCTCCGACACGATTGTTAATGATGGTGACGACAACGACGATGACGATGGTGCGCCAACTAAAGCTCGTACGAGGTAGCCCGCGGAGTTCCCGCCGCCAACGACGACCACTCTTCTTTGCGCCATTTTATATATGTGCGTATACTTATGTGAATGTTTTCTTTCGCTTTCGGAAGTTGTTTCGTTTGCCGTTCGTAGAGTTTTACTAGTAGTTTTAGTAGTAGTAGTAGTACTCGTGTTGGAAAACAAACAACAGATTTCTTCTCTTTTTTTGAAGTTTTTTTCTAAATTCCACTGCAGAAAAGAGAGAAGAATATTCGTATCTACCGTCTCTCGTCTAATCTCTTCTCTCTCGTTTCTTATTTTGCGGGGCTTTTCTTCTACTTGAAGCGTTTCAGAAGTGCGCGCGCGCGTGCTCTCTTTTCTCTCTCTCTCTCTCTCTCTCTCTGGTTTGGTGGTTTATTAAACGCAGAGACTTTACGACCGAGAGAGAGAGAGAAAGATTTAAACATCATTGTATTCAAAATCTTACCCGTTTGTGTGTTGTTGTTGGTTTGAATAAAGATGAGTTTTACCTCGACCACGACCACCACCCTTTTGGCGTCGTGGCTGTCTTTGACGCGACGAGTTTCGTCGACGAATAATACGAATAGTAACAGAGGTCGTCGAAAAGGATGTTTAGCTCCTCCTCGTTCTTCTTCGTCCACATCCGAAGCGAGATCGACAAAGTCCAGAACGGCGAAAGGGAAGAAGACCTCCTCCTCTTCTCGTGGGAAAAAGAAGACTTCTTCTGTACAGATATCTCAACAAATGCATACGGATAAAATAGTCTCCAAACTGAACGCGGTTTTAAACAAAGACGATCAAAAAAAGTCCTCAAACAAAGACTCCATCGGGAACATCGACGAGGAATTATGCCCGACGAAAACGAAACCGTGGTCGGAGATTAAGAAGATTGCGAAACCGTCGCAAACCGCGTGCGGATGGGACTGGACGTTTTATAAGTTGTCGAACTTCTCGAGCGAGGAGAACGCGAGAGAGTACATGGCGATTAAACCGGTACCGGCGGTGAAGTACCGGGGGTATTATTACGTCGTCGATCATCATCACACATTGGCGGCGTTAGAGTTAGCCGGGTGGGACGTGGATGTGACTTTGGAGGAGATTTACGAGTTCGAGGACGACTTGAGCGAGGAGGCATTTTGGGGAATCATGGAAGGGAAAGGGTGGTCGTTTTGCAGAGACGAGAGTTACAAGAGAATAGATTTGAAGGATTTACCGGAGAATTTCGAGTTGTCGTCGTTTCGTAACGACGTCTTTCGCTCGTTGGGGGGATTCGCGAGGAAGTTTGGCGTTCTCAAAAGAGGCAAGTCGTTGGAGGAACGTTTGTTCTTCGAGTTTCAGTGGGGATACTTTTTTTGGTTACACAGATCGGACAAGTACGGATTATGGCCGAGCGCGGAGTTATCGAGAGGTTTCGATAGACTGATGACCATGATTGAAAACACCGACCAGGACGAATACATCGACAAACGACGGGACGTGACGGATATGATTGAACTCTCGGAACGCGTTTTGCAACCTTTGTATTCGGTGTTGGTGCAATACATCGGTCCTTTAGCCGCGACGTACGACCAGCTCCCGACGGGCGAAACCAAGAAAGTCCCAGGATTAAAAACGTTATTTGGAAGAGACTATTTATCCGGAGCGGTGAACGAAACCGCCGTTCAAGGGTTGATTCACATCAACTCGTTGAAGAACAAAAAAGTGGTCAAGAAAGTCTTGAAAGAAGCCAGCATCGACGACGTTTAAGAAGAAGAAGACGTTAAGAAGAAAAAACAAAGTGTACTACTAAACTAATACTACATACTCTAGAAAGAAAGAAAGAAAGAAAGAGAACGACAGAACGACGATCGCGGTATCCTTGCATAGCTTTTGTTTACAACAGATTGTCCGATTGAGCTCTCGCGACGAGCGTGTACAACAACTACGAAAAATCCTCCTCTCACTCTCTTCTATTCCTCATTTGTTTGTGAAATGCCTCCGCACTCGTTGTTCAAGCAACAGCGCAGGCAAAAACTGAGACTTCTCTGTATTTTATTCCTGTCGATACCTTTAATCGTGGAGATTAAATCGCATTACTATTCTATTGCAGCGGACGATGATGATACGAGTCGACACAGAGTGCAATATCATCATTCCAGCAACGACATGGAACAGCACTTGCAACAACTCTCAGGCCAGGACGACGAGGCGAGAGATGGAAACAACAAGAAATTACCAAAGTTCTTAGCCGGCGAAGAAGACGCGATGAAGTACATCGACGGGCACGGGAAAAAAGGTGGAGGAGGACGAACGCAAAGCGCGCACCGGAGAGGATGGATTGCGTCGAGTAGTAGTGGTAGCAATAGCAATAATAATAATAAACCGGATAAGAAGTTTTACGACGTGTACTTGAAAAACGCGATCGAGAATAAACCAGCCTATCCTCTCTTGAAAGGCTTTCTGAGAACGGTTTTGGAGGCGTATCCGGAGTCGCGAACGTGGTTCGACGGCGGCGCGGGCACGTGCGGGACGTTGAGAGCGTTGAGAAGCGCGGGGAAAATAGTCAGAGGGATTGAAATATCCGACGTAACAAAGACGTCGTGCAAGGAATTAGCGAAAGAAGGGGTGGTAGAAACGGGCGTTTTGAATGATTTGAGTCGCTTCGCGGACAAGCGGTTCGACGTCGTCTTCTCGAGCGAAGTCTTAGAGCACGTGCCGACGCATTTAGCCGAACAAAGCGTCAGAGAGTTGGTACGAATCGCGAAAAAAGACGTGTTTGTCACCATCAGTTTAAGAAGGAGTGGTCTAGACCCTAAAGACCCGAAGAAACCTGCGATTGTGCACCTCACCGTCTGGCCTCGCGAAAAATGGGAGAAGGCGTTCGTAAAAGCCGGGTGCGAAATCAATCGAGAGGCGTTGAAGAAGTTCGAGAGGTACGACGAGACGAAATACGGAGCGAGACCAAACTTTTTCGCGTTCACCTGTCATCATCACCAAAAAGGCACCACCGAAGAAGAAAAAGAAGACGAAGAAGACCAGGAGAATCAATCGTAACACTAATCATCATCATCGCAATAAGTGGCGAAAAAAAATATAGCCGACCACGCCGCAAAAGCGAGTCAGAAGAGGAGGCCAAGGAACATCAATAAAGAAGACCAAAATCGCGTTTGACAAAATTAACCCTAAATCATCTGTGTTCAAACCGTATCTTCTTCACACCGCAACTGCTTTCCTCATATCAACACACAGAAAACCTTTGTAAAGTAACATCATGTCGTTCGCTTTGCAAACCGCCTTGCCGATGCGCACCGCCGCGACTTTCTCCAGGTTCGTTTTATTGTTCCTTTGTTCGTTGTTAACTCGCGCGTGTTCTCTCTCTTTATTCTCTTCTAACTAGTTTAAAATATATTATTTAAAGCGCGCGATCTCCGTCCGATTCTCGGGGAAAAGGTGGGGATACGGTCCTCCCTAAACATCCCATCCGCGAATAAAAATACGCTTTGCGAGTGTACTCACAACGACACAACGCTCTTCTTCTTCCTCCTCTTGTCTCTTCATCTTTCTCTCCACCGTCTTGAATGGGTATCTTCTGTGTACCTTTAAAAAATATAAACAGCAAAGTCAAATCGCAAACGCGATCTACCACCAGAGGGGCGAAAGTACAAACCATGGCCTTCTCGGACGTGAACTTGGCCATCTCCGGCGCGAACGCGTTGATGCTCTCGCTCGGGCGATTCGTCTTCATGCCGTACCAAAGAGCTGAAATCGCGAAAGCGGGTTTGCCGACGCAAAACGGCGAGACGCACTACGCCGCGGGAGACGTGAAAGCAGAAGAGGCTTCGTTTTTGAACACGACGAATGACCCGTCCGGCTTTACGTTGATTGACGTCATGGCGTGGGGGTCTCTCGGGCACGCGTTGGGCTTTGCCGCGTTGGCCGTCGGTTCCTTCTCTTTGCTTTAAGAATATTATGAGAGCGAAAAGCGAGGAGGAGCGCGTCGTGCTCTGCGCCTAGAACCTTTATTATAAGTAGTCAAAATCAATACTCATTTGTGCACAACAATACGTTACATCATCAAGTACTCTATATCTTCGCGTGAGTCTGCTCTTTTCCTTCCTTTTGAAAGAGAGTTCAAGAGAAAAAAGTAACAAGAAAAGAGAATTAAAATTAAAAAAACGCTTTTTTTTACAACAAAAAAAAACGCATTTCTTTTTGTTAACAACAAGTATCATCACGAACTCCTACTCTTCGCGGAAAAGCGCAGGAGTAGTTGCGACGACACAGAGAATAATAGCAACAACAACGAATAACTTTTCGAGAGATTTGTTTTCTCTCCAAGCGCGCTCTTTGTATTTATTTTTGTTCGTGTCGGCGTATTTAATCCTGATCTCTTTGGCGATTGTTATTGAATTGACTCGATCGGTGGTAAGGTTAAGCGCGTTCGCGTACGGTTTATCAATCGCGTGAGAATTCAAGAAGAAAAAAGAGTTAAAGTTTGTTTCCTGTTTTATCTTCTTTCTTCTCGTGGGTCGTTGGGTGTTCGTGCGCGCGGATGAAGACGATGATGATCCTTTCGAAAAGAAGAATGTTTTTCTTTTCCTTTCTCGTTGTTACTTTTTGGGGTGCCTTTGCGCGCGCCGAAGAAACGACGAATGACGTTCCGAGCGTCTCGACGTGTTTGACGATGCCAGACTTGAGCGCGTGTGCCAGTCCGACGTCAAACACGTGTAAAGCGTTGTTGAACACCTGGAACGACGCCGGGTGTTTCTGCGATGGCGTGGAGACGGCGGATATTTCGGCGCACGCGAGCGCTTTGGAAGGCGCGATGTTAGCGAACGGCATCGCAAAGCACGACGCGTCGACGGATTATGTTTGCGTGCAAGCGCTGGCAGAGCAATCGTCACTTGGTGCGCAAGATGTTTTGAAAGCTCCAGCGTACGCGTACGCGGTGAAAACGTCTTCGACGTCGTATTCCGTACATTGGGCGGCGAGCGAGAAGTACAAGGACGAGACCGTTTCCATATATTCGGTCACGCCTTTCATTCCTGGTGCTGATAAGATGCCCATTCGATACACGTGGCCATATTATGGCATCTCGTCGACGTTAAATAGTAGTGTCGTTTTTGGCGGCGCTTTATCTACCGTAGTCGACGTGTCGGATATGGAGCAAACCGCGTCCAGTTTGGGAAGTGTCATTGTTTTTCTAGTAAACGCCGTCGTGATCGATGGTACTGGTACAAAAACAGTCTCTCCGAATTTCGCGTCGGCTAAATACGTCCCGGTTCTAGCCGAAAATACGATTGCTGAGATGTTTGCCTCGGCGACTTCATCTGATGTTTCTACTTCGTGCGGTACGTTCACGTCTCCGTGCGCCTCGTTGACGGCAACGTTGGCGTCGACCTTGTTCAGAAACGCTGTGAGCAAGAAAGTGTCGTTGCTTCCCGGAACGTTCGCTTCGAGCTCGTGCGGTCTTTCGATAACGTCTCTTGGACCAGTAGAGATTTCTTCTCTCACTGGGTTGCCCGATTCAACTACAATCGACTGCGGATACGAGAACCATTTTGCCACGATTTCCGGCGACGACGATGCAGTCACCATTTCTGGCGTGACTATTCAAAACGGTCGCAGCGAAACCGGTGGCGGATTAAAAATCGCAAACTCGGCGACTTCTGAGCGCATTCAGCTCTCTGATGTTGTCGTGAAAGACTCCCTGGCAGAGAATTTGGGTGGTGGTATTCACGTTGTGAGCGCCTCTCCCAAGTTTGATAACGTCGTCGTGCAAAACTGTTCGGGAGGTAACGACCGAACCGGGAACGCCAATCGAGGCGGTGGTATTTACATCGAGACGAACTCGAATGTCATTGCGAACGATTTGACCGTGAAAGGTTGCTCTCTGGATGTTTCTGGAAAAGGTGGTGGTTTGAACGTCGACGAATCTTCCGGCGGCGTTTTCACCAACGCCGTCATTGAAAACAATTCAGCATTTTTCGCGGCTGGTATTTTCATCGGGAACAATTGCAAGCCAAAGTTTATAAACGCGAAGGTTTCCGGGAATTCGGCGAGTTACGGATCCGGCATTGGTATCTTTAACGGTGGTGACGCCGAGTTTATGGATGGCACGATTTCCAAGAATACGCCAACGGCAAATGCCGAAAGTTACGGTGGTGGTCTTCTCGTTTATTCAGGCGCTAACGGAACGTTTACCGGCGTTACCTTTACAGAAAACGAAGCCGATTACGGTGCGGGGGTCATGGCATGGCCACAAGCAATTTTACTCACGTTTGATTCCTGCATGTTTACGAAAAACGTCGCGAAAGTCAACGGAGGCGCCATCAACGCCAAGACGGCGTCAACAATTGTCACGTCCGCGCAGACAACTTTGGCCG
>Ga0209091_10004056_pt1 | contig 11544 bp, 17 predicted proteins | sample ArcticOcean_MG_C_6_FD_187438 | JGI IMG/M metagenome (GOLD analysis project Ga0209091, IMG submission 187438) | Marine microbial communities from western Arctic Ocean - ArcticOcean_MG_CB8_128 (SPAdes) (version 2) | ecosystem: Environmental > Aquatic > Marine > Oceanic | place: Arctic Ocean...
CCTGCCGAACACAAATGTGATCTCTTTTGTATCTTCTACTAAGTAATCACTAAATGATTTAATTTGCATATCCTCTGAATTCCCATTTTAGTTAGGATTATCCCAACCTTTTATAATATCTTTGCTAAAGTTGTTGGCAGAAAATTCTAATCTATCAACAAGCTTAACTGCTCCACCTTCCATATGATCTATAGCAACAAAACCTTCGGGGTTGGTTACTTTAAATCCGGACGTTGTTTTAACAAATGTACCGATTTTAGACAGTTTGTTAAGTTTATTTATAATAATTAATTTACTGTCTACGATTAAATTCTGTAATTTAAACACATTTGTTAAGTTATTTAAGTTACTATCAGAGAAAAATGATAATAACTCATCTCTTTTCCCAATTTGTATATCTTTTCCTTTCTGAGAACTACGCTTATCGATTTGTTTTGCATACCTATCGGCAACAAACTTAACTAATCCCTTAGCATGTTTCTTCTCATCTTTGATTCTAACTCCCTTTCTTACCATCGTATTATTATATACGTTAATAACTAAGTTAAGTTCTTTGTTACCTTCTAGTTCTTTTAATACGCCAGAACTAATTTTTTGGAATAGTTTACCAGCTTCTGACAAGAGTTTAGTAACTTTTAAATTGTCTTTTTCAGTGAATGTAGCTTTACCTGATAGATCATCCATCGTAGCATCTACCATCCAAACCTTAGAAGTAGCTTTTAATTTGTTGGTAATGTCACCGCCAAAGCTAGCTTGCATAGTTTCGAATGTTGCACCTTTGTAAGATGTATGCCAAACTATACCACAGTCTGCTTTAGAAATAGTTTTTTCTAATTTAGATCCATGTGGTACTGCATACACAATTGTGTTTGGGTGAAAGGTAATCATTTTTTGTCCGTTAATCGTTTGACCTTTTAGATCCGATTTATCAAACATAAAGTCACCTTGTATTACACCTTTAATACCTACATCTTTTAATCCATCAAAAGCCATTATTAGCTTCTTAGATAAATCGCCGGATGTATCGGCTTTTATATCATCATGATTTTTGTATACCTTAGGATCTGCATTAAAGATTCCTTTCTTGGCTACAAAAAATGACCCGTCGCGCGGATCTTCGCCCGCGAATACGGCGGGAGCACCGTCCCATTTAACGGTCACATCTACAGGTGATGTCGTGTGACCACTCAACATGTCTCTCATACTGCGTAGAGCGTTGATTGCTTGGCGTGCTCCCTTAACTCCGCCATCTAGAACTAAATCCTCAATATGTGTCATATGAGTATTCTTTCCAGCGGCTTCTGTAAGGTTATATTTTTTAAATGATATCATTTTTTTATGATCCTGTATCTCATTAGGGGTTTACCATTAATAGTACGATCCCCTTTTTCGTTTCTTCCAATCGATTTTACTGTAATTCTTTTGTTCTTAAACTTACCACCTAGGATTTCATCGCCAACTTTTATATCGACTTTGATCATTTCCTTTTGTGTATATGTTTTAAAACTATCCATTATTTTCCTAACTTAATGTATACCCCGCCTTCTGCGGTTGTTGATCCAGCGTAGTTAATCATTCTAGTTACTATGGCATGGGATTTGTTTCCACTAGCTTTTTGGATGTTATAACATACAGTTAAACAACCTAGCTTAGCACTAATCCATTTCCAATCTTTTTGTTTAAGCTCGGTTACAAAATCTTTATATTTAATATTTTTATAAAACTCATTAAACATTTTATACATGGCTTTTATATCTTTATCCTTACCACTTTCTATAGCTTTGGCTGACCTAACTATACCTCCGGTATGCTTTGGTATTATTTTACCAGCCTCTTGTTGAATTATATCTTGCATAATTCCCCAGCCGATACCGCCGCCTCGTGAAGTTTTGCCCTTTACCTCAGCTTTAACAGCTCCACCTGGACTATTGTCTTTCATGTTCAGTTCTACTGTTTTAGTTTTAATAGTAGCTGACTTAGCAGACCAAAAGTCTCCTCGACCAGATTCAAGTGCTATACTAGTTACCTTATGGAATAATACTTCTGGTGGTTGCTTAATATTATTTAAAGCAAAAGGAACAGTTTCATTCTTAACAAATTTTAAGGATATACCCACTAATTGTCTTTTGTTATATGCTGTTATTAACGATTTATTAAACCCATGTATTGACTTTGTATTTAGGTTATCTAAGTTAAAACCTTTCTCTATTGCCCATACATCACCTGGATTCCATTTATCATCTTTTAATGCAGTAAATCCTGAATTCGTAAATGCTTCATTCTTCATTGCATATATCTTAATCATATCTTTAGATCCACGATGGAATTCCATATTTTTGTGGATGTACTTTTTATCAATTAGATATTTTGTTATATAATAAGAAGATTTCCACCACGTCTCTGGAGTTTCTAAGATCTTATCTGTATTAGCACTAACATTTGCTGTGCCATTAGATTGATAAGCTTGAGCTATTACTTTACTATCGTAGTATTCTAAATTATGCCCTGGATTATCCACCATAGCTTTCATCATGCATGCATTATGAGATTCATTTCTTTCTGTATCAGCAGTACCAGCTCCTGCTCCACCAATACCACCGCCAAAGTCTTTAGTTTTACCTAGTAGATTAGATTTAATTTCTGTTCCATTTTTATCAATTAAAGTAAATCCACCACGGCCAAAATGATCTTGGTTCTTTTTAAATAGGTTACAATTAATAATTGCTTGATCTATGTAATCATCACCAACTTTAAAAGTTCCGCCTTTAGCTAGTTCTAGGGGTTTTTTACCTTTTATTAATTTAATTAAAATGTCAATTCTATCTTCGTCTGTTTCCGAGTTTGTCCCGCCCAATTGACTTGGCGTCAAAGCAAGCACCTCTTTAATAAGGATAGGGTTTACTGTAAACGATTTAAATGAATTCATAGATCTATTTATGATCTAAATTTTCTTAAAGAATGGATTGGGGTAAATTTCCCCTGTATCATCATATGCAATAATCTTTTCTCTATGAAGAGCCATGATGCATCTTTCTGCACCTTCGCGAAGACCTTGTTTATAAAAGTGTACGCATGCTGCGCCACAAAGTAAACTGATTGCTATAAATTGTATTATTTCCATATTTCATACCTTAGGTTATATTGTTTTTCGATCATAAAGTCTTCCATGTTCTGAATTGATTCCTTACGGGATTTAAGAACCCACCTTCGATGAGTTCTTTCCTTTTCGGTGGGGAATGTTTCTGTACACTCCCAAACCCTTTTAAGCTGTTCTTGCGATTTCATGCGATTGCCAGCTGTAAAATCCAGGACCTGCTATATCATGTAGATACATAGGACCAGTCCAATTAATAGAATATTTACCTGAAAGGATATTACCTCTTGCTCTATTTAGAGTAGGTGCTTTCCAATTCTTAGGTTTAAAAATATCCCCAGTGTGAAAGTTTTGATTGCTTTTGTTTATAAAACCCCATGCAGATCCATTACATTCAATTCGAATATATTTAGAACCTTCGTGGATTTCAATGCTGTTTTTAAAAGTGTTAATTCTTTCTTCGTCGGCTTTTACAAATTTTGAAAAGTCGTCTATAATAACATCTATAAGTGTATCTAGTGCTTGTCTCATCTTAATGTAATGGCCTCCCGCCTAAAGTATCTAATTCCATCTGGCCGATTATCTCGATGCCAGTTCTTTGTTCAATTGAATTACACATAATTTCCCATGATGCATCATCTATGGCTTTTGATAAAGTCATTTCAGCATCTGTTAATTCTACTTCGACCGGTTGGCTTGTAGCGAGGTGTGTCATCCTAAGTAATCTTTTCATGCTTTTCATATTACGCTGCCTCCATAATTGATAGTGGAACATTATAAAGAATGTCGTTAATTTTAACGGTAGCATTCTTGATTTTAATTTCCGTGATAGAACCTTTTAAGATTTTACCTTTGGCATTTACTGAAACTAAATCGCCAACTGAGAATTGAGATCTAGCTGTTCTAGCTAAATCATTTCTAAGGGATTTTTGTTTTACTTTTAAAGCATTAATAACGAGATTTAAATCTTGCATATCGCTAAGACCGTTAATCCCTTTTATTATATTTGATGTTTTCATTTTTAACTCCTATATTATTTTAAATGATAGGTCTATTATACCATAAAAGAGGAGGCTTGTAAACCTTTTTTTGCATTTATTTGCAATTGTTCACGTAATCGTGACGTAAAAAAAAGCCAGATAAGAGAATTCCTACCTGGCTTTGTTATGATATAAATTCCCGATTCTTTAGAAAAGGTAGTGCATAGCTATAAACATGCTATCAGTGGCATCACCATGTCTAACTCCATCCATAATGTGCAAACTTAATTGTACATTCGGAGCTACCATGTTGGAATATTTGAGCGCTGCCCAATCATCCCCATTTTTAAAGTCGCCATATTTAACATAGAAATCACCAGGTACTTCTGAAAGAAACGCAAGATGATGCGTAAATTCCATATAGGTGTTTTCTTTGTTGTCGCTATCTACATAGTAATATATGCTAGAATTCTTGTAACTTGCGTTAACAAAAACTTCTTCCATATCATCATAGCCCTCATTATAAGAGTATTGTATAACTCCACCACCGAGTGAAAGATTATCTGTTACAGTAAGATTATATCCTACTGCTAGATCATATTCCAATTCAGCTTCGTCTCCAAAGTCGACCTGTCCTACCCAAGCTGATCCATATAATCCGTTGTCGTGATTATAATCTAAGCCTAAGTTATAGGAAGTGTCTCCCATAGATTGTGTTGCGCCTCTCCACATATAGTCAGACATTACTCCAACTTTACCTGAAACATCAGCGTACATGAAAGGTGAGATGAAAGTTGCTAATACCAAAGGTAATAATTTCTTAAACATCCTAGCTTTCTCCCTTGACGAGTGTGTATACACCCCATAATAAACCTACCCATGCGAGTAGTTTGGCAAGTCCACCGAAAAGAATTACAGATCCACATACTGCGATCAATGCGATCCCATCATGTGAGGTTCTTTCTTCTATTCTAGCTAACATCCATTTTTTGGCGTTTAATAATACGTCCATATTTTTTCCTCTATATTTTAAAATCAGCGAAGGTATCTTTTGAATCCCTATCACCAAAATTATTTATTGGTTTATCCGGAATCATGTCAGACATAATATCTGTCTGAGCAGATTCTTCAACATCGTATAGTTTCATGCGGGAACGATCTATACCAATTACAAAGCGTTTGTATTTAGTCAAATCGTTATAACGATTTTTCAATTGCTTTACCATAATTTGGCCAAGATCATCAAGTTCCTCTGTTGAAATTAGAGCAAACATTAGATCCGCCGTAGCTGGTAATCCAAATGATTCCGAAGTGTCCTCTAATCCGACGTCGGTATTACCGAAGCCAGACCTAGTCGTTTGCGTTGCCGAAACGATTGGGACGTTAAATTCGACAGCTAGGCCACGCAATTCCTCTGCGATAGCTTTGATGTACGAATAACTATTTATACTTCCTCCGAGCCCACGCATGCGCGCAGAAGAGCATATATTCAAGTAATCGATATAAATTATATCGGGCTTGAAATTCTTTTTTAGCTTTAACTCATTGAGTAAAGCCCTGAAATGTCCAGTGTGTGCTGCACCTGTTGGGTATTCTTTTACGATTAATTTACCAACAGAAGCCTTTGCTATCTTTTCTATCTTAGTAGTATATACATTCTTAGGTAAAGTAGATAGTGATTGTATTGGGTAATCCATAAGATTAGCATCTATTCTTTCTGCAATACGTTCTTCTGCCATTTCCATTGTAATGTATAAAACATTCTTACTTAATTGTAAATTAGAAGCTGCACAATGACACATGAAAAGGGATTTACCCACGCCCGTACCCGCGAGGGCAATGTTCAAGGTCTTATTGGGTAAACCACCCTTAGTAATCTTATTCATATAATCTAGATCAAAAGGTATCTTATCTTCTTTTCTATTATAGAAATCATATCTATCTTCTGAGTTGTCAATATAATCGTGGCCAATTGCTTGGTCAAAAGATGTGCCAAGAGCTTCGGATAGTATCTCTGGGATAGCTCCGTCGCTCTTCTCGGTCTTACCATCAATGATCTGGATGGATTCCATAATAGCATTATAAACTGCTTTTTCTTTGCACCATTTTTCCGTTTCATTAATAAGATAATCTGTATCGATATCCGATCTGGTTTTTAACTCATTGATTAATACAGCAGCTGAGTTAAGCTGCTCGTGTGGTAGACTTAGTTTTTGTAATTCTAGATCTAGTATTTTACCTGTTGGTAGTTTATTATGAGCACCAACAAATTTAACTATAAGCTCGAACACAATTGCGTGTTCGCCTGCATAGTATTCTTTCTTGATGAAAGGTATAACTCTTCTACAGTAATCTTCGTTATTAAGAAGATGATTAAGAGTGTGTGTTTGTATCTGGTTTGTTATGTCCAATTATATCCTCTGCTAGTTTATCATCCATTGTTTCATTAATTATATGTTCTAATACAGCACCAATATAGTTATTAAAATATTCGTCCGCACATAGTTCATCGTGGTCGTGATCCGCTGGATCTTTAATAGTGTAAGTGAATGATAGAGTAGCTATGTCTAAAGTAGTATCTTCTTTAATACCAACTTTGCCGTATATTAAAACAACTCCATCGAATTCACCATTCAATTTGATCCCGTAGAAATCTACGTTTTCTGATTCCACAAATGTGTAATCTTTATGTGTTATATTATACACTAGTTTCATCCGTTTGTAAATCTATTTCTACATCTAATAACGGTTTATGACCGATCTGATAATGACCTTTAACAAAGGCTTTAAAATCTGTACCATCTAGGATAGGATCCCAGAATTCTTTCTTAAGAGTATCTTTTTCTCTGACTTTTGGTTGAACCAATTCACCAGTTTCTCTATCTACTCTACAATACCATCCAACATTAGGTTTCTGTACATATCCACCTGCAAGAGCTACATCAAGTAGTCCTGAATAGGGTTCAATGCCACCTTCCCAGGTTACTGAAATAGGTACTTTAGATTTCTCTTTAACGAACCTAGATTTCTCTACGTTAATTATAAAGTTATAACCTTTAACTTCTGTTCCAGTCTTTTGTTGTTGTCTTCCGATGATCCAAATGTTATCTGCTGAATAGTATATACCTGTTCCGCCTGATACGATTGCTTTAGGAAATAATCCCATTTCTTGATACGTATGATTAACAGCGAGTAAAGGGATATTCTTCATGGTAAGATAAGGAGTAACCATTCTAAATAATCCCTTTAAAGCTTTAGCTCTTGACATATCTGCAACGGATTTTTCATCACGTGCATCTTGTAATTCTTTCTTAGATGCTAAGTTACCAATAGAATCGATAATGATAATGACTTTGTCTTCTCTTGTTATCTCATCTAATTGGTTAACTAGGTCGAACTTTAATTGTTCAACATCTACGATTGGTGTATGCAATACCCTACTGGTATCAATTCCGAATGATTCGAAATAAGATTGGGGTGAGCCAAACTCTGAATCATAAAACATTAACACGGCATCTTTGTGCTCTTTTAAATAAGCTGCTGCCATGAGTAATGCAAATGATGTTTTAAAATGTTTACTTGGTCCTGCCAATACAGTTAAGCCATTGGTAAGTCCGCCATCAACCTCACCGCTTAAAGCGACATTGACCATAGGAACTTCCGTTACGACTTTGTCTTTTTCTCCGAAGTAGATAGAATCTTCTAGTACTGCTGTACCTTTAATCCTACTATTCTTTTTTAGTTTATCCATTATTCCCATATTAATATCTCCTTGCTGGTCCTAGTTTATTTGCACGTGCTTCTTTTCTACTTCTAGCTACGGCTTCTGCTTTTTTGCGTTTCCGCTTTGATGTTGGTTTTTCATAGAACTCTCTTGCTCGGAGTTCTTGTACGATACCTGCTCTATCGCAAGCTTTGCGGAATTTCCTAAGTGCAATGTCAAATGGCATTGGCTTATTCTCTCCTGGTCTTTTATCCTTAGGATGTTTCTTCCTAGGTGTTAAATCTATACTTGGCATTTATTTCCTTGTTTATTTTTGTTGTAGGGTATATTATACCATACTTTGGTGGGTTTGTAAACCCCTTATTATACGAATTCGTAATCTATTCCAGCTTCTTGGAACATGTCCATAGTTTGGGAACAGGATTCTCTCCATCGCTCTTCTTTGACAGGATCTGTAAAGTCTGGTGAAACCACACGTTCAATTCCTGATTGGATAATACCTTTACAGCATTCTCGGCATACTGGTAGAGGCCAAACGTAAAGTGTACATCCATCTAGTGAGCTGCCATTTAAAGCAGCGTTATATATGCAATTCATTTCTGCATGAACTACGTATTGATATTTTAATTCTCGGTCTTGGTATCTTAGATCTGTATCTTGTATACCTCTTGGAAATCCATTATAACCTTGTGCAACAACAGAACCAATTCGGTTAACCGCAATTGCTCCTACCTGCGTACTAGGATCTTTGCTCCACTTAGCAACTTCTTCTGCTAGCTTTACAAATCGTAAATCCCATTTTTGCTGGTTATTCATATAGTTCCTGCCAAATCTGACTATTAATTAATCTTTGTTGCATTTTATCTGTTGCAATTTCTTTTGTTTTTAATGGTAACTTATCTCTATCTAGTATCTCTTGAGGTACAAGATCTTTAAATGTTTCTTTTAATACATGTTTGATACCATCTCGCATATGGTAAGGAGTGCTTAAGGCATGAACTATAACTGATGGAGCTAAGAATGGAGCACGAAGCTCGACCGTAGATCTCATCATTGTTCTATCTAATTTAGGTAAATGATAATAAGGTAATTCACAAAAGATATCTGACATTTGAGAATCATATTCTGCAGCTCTTTTATAGCCACCAAATAGTTCATCTGCACCATCGCCAGTTAATACATTATGGAAACCTAATTCTTTTAGTTTACGTGCCATAGCTATCTGGGGTTTTACTGATCCAAGATCAACAGGGGTTTGATGTATTCTTACTGCATCTTCATCCGTCACATCGTCTAGGGTTACGTGTACGAGATCATTACAGATCTGTTCAGCATAACTCTTTTCTCCATTATCAACGTGAATAGCCGTTATATCTAGGCCTTGTTCTTTTACTAATTGATGTATGATAGTGGAATCTAGCCCACCTGACAGTAGAACGGCTGCGTCTCTGAATCCACCTAGTCTTAGTTTGACCGCTAAGCTAAGGTCATCATACAAATTTGTTGCTGGAACTGAACTCCAATCCCAGTAAGGATATTCTGTACCCTTATATAAAAAGTGTCCTGGTTTAACTTGAAAGATTTCATTCCAGGGTGTTCCGCCTTGTGGATCATATCCCCACTTCTGAACATTAGAATGAAACAAAGCATCTGGCGTAACTGGTCCATAAGACTTTAATACATCAGGTTCTGATGCCATAACTTCTACATCTTTACGATAGTAGATAGGTTTAATTCCTAAGAAATCTGTATAAGCAATTGGATGTTCATTAAAGAAAGTAACGTAACTCCAAAAGCCATCGAACTTATGAAAGAATTCATGTGAAAGTTCTTCTCTATATCTTGCATGAACCATGTGAGCATCGCTTGGGTAATCGCCAAAGTCTTTATAGTTAAATATTTCACCAACGAAAAGCGAAGGTGGTTCATCATCGTATTGAATAGGTTGAATAGCAATCTCGGGATCTGGATCAATCATAGGTAAAGCAGTATGAAACATATCATAATCTTTCCACGTTTTATATCCACGATATTTAGTTTTTAATCCACGGTATTCCATCTGCTTAAGAGATACCATACCGTTAGCTGTTGTTTGTGTTCTATTGCTTATTAAAAATCCGCACATTATTCGTTTACCAAATTGTTAAGTCCATATTTATCTACTGTAAAGCAATGTAAAGAACTAGCAGAGAAATGCATGATTCCTGGTACTGCATCTAATCCAGATTGTTCTATTAACCATAAGCATAACCTATTAGCGAAATATAAATCGTTATGTAAGTGTCGCATTACATCACATGATCGCATATGATATGCACAATGTAATTTACCATCACGTAACATAAAATGCCACCCGAACGTGCACGGGACGCGTTCGCCCGCGAGAGCGGCCGTACCATCTTCTGGAAACCAGATTGGTATATAACACTGTCTTGTTTTAGGTTCTTTTTGTAATAGTTTAACTGCTGTATTTAGATCTGCTATATTAAATCTAATTCCCATTTGTTCTGTATCTTGCCACATTCTTTCTGGATAGCTATGTGAAAAAGCTGTATCCATTAAATATTTATCTGTATCTTTTAACCACATTGTATGTGATGGTGGTGGGTTGCAAGGTATACCACCTACTCTTTCGTCGAAGTGGATATCTGCCCATGGCTGAGTAGCTTTTAGTTCTGTACTAGCTTCTTCTGCATTGTTATACATATCTGCTTTCATGCTTGCATGTAATATTTCTAGGAAGGCAGGATGTTCTGTTCCGCCTTGCCATCTTTCGGTTTCTATTTCATAACCGAGGTTTAATAAATTACTTCTTAAGTCGTGTAGACCTAGTTTAAGATTGCTGGCTATCGTCATTGCTGATTATGTTCCTGTTAAATATATCTTTGTCTTTTGTTTGGCCATCGATATCACCATCTAAGTAAGCTGAAAAGAATGCAGAATAGTTAATTAAATCTATTGCTGAATCTTGTAGCGATTCGAAGTTTTCTATATAGTTATCATCATCTTTCATAGCATCTAAAACAGAGTGCATGCGATTAATTTTGCCGGTCATAATATCGAGAATGGTTTGTGCGCCATTTGGATAGTAGTCCGATTGTCTAATCCTAGATTTAGGATTTTGGTAGTCATTGCCTTTCTTAGCTATAAGATCAGCAGCTTGTTTGAGTATCATTAGTGGTTTCATATATGTATTATATCATAGTTTGGGGTGAAAGTAAACCTATATTTTTGTTAATATAGTACCTGTTTGATAGAGAGGTAATCTAACCTCTGGATATCTTTTAGGGTAAGTATTCATAAACAATGTTTGTGGCAAATGCCTATGGATAAAAGTACCGTAATATTCTACTGGATTTGATTCTAACAATCTATCTGCTACCATCTTGTGTAATAGATAGCCTTGTTTTCTTTGAGTAGGATCTTTAATTAATGTAATAAACTTTCCACCTGGCTTAAGCTTTTTAATAGCTGCCGTGTAGATATCGATGATTGTGTTCCAGTATACCTCACCTTTTAATACACCTACGTTCATATCTTTTTCATATATAACGGTTGTGCCTTTACCCTTGGAGGTAAATCCTCTCTCTGGTGCATCTGATTGGCCACCACCAAGAACAGGATAAGGTGTTCCATTGATAATAAGATCAAAGATCTCGCCATCTGGATAAGCATTCTCCGCTAATAAAGATTCTAAATCTCTAGCATCGCCTTGAATAATCTCGCCTTTTGCTGTTGCTGTTCCT
>Ga0209091_10004063_pt1 | contig 11526 bp, 11 predicted proteins | sample ArcticOcean_MG_C_6_FD_187438 | JGI IMG/M metagenome (GOLD analysis project Ga0209091, IMG submission 187438) | Marine microbial communities from western Arctic Ocean - ArcticOcean_MG_CB8_128 (SPAdes) (version 2) | ecosystem: Environmental > Aquatic > Marine > Oceanic | place: Arctic Ocean...
TTAATTTTTGTCGAACAGATTTTTTTCTTAACGCTTGACCCGGCATAATAAATGTTCTTCCAATATACCTATTCTTAATAAAGCCTTCACGAAAATCTGCATTCAGCTTAAGCGATACCTCAAGAGCACTTGGTCGACTTGTGTCTGGAATTGGTATAACTACATCAATTTTTAAATCTGACCATTCCTTTTTTATTTTTTTAGCGAGGGATTTTCCCATATTAAGCCTGGTCTGATAAACAGAAACACCGTCAATCATTGAGTCTGGCCTGGCTAGATATACATACTCAAATATACAAGGTGATTGCTGGGTTTTTGGTGTGCATTGTTTTGAGTAAAAATTACCATCCATATCAATAAATATAGCCTCTCCTGGCTCAACGTCCCTCAAAAGTTTAAAGCCTAGAACATCAAGAGCCACACTTTCAGAGGCAACAATATATTCAGGGCCGTCTGTTGTTTCATTGACACCAATAACTAAAGGTCTAATTCCATTAGAATCTCTAAAAGCTAACAATCCAAAATTATTAACCATAGAAACAACAGCAAATGCCCCCTCACATCTCTCGTAAACAGAAGCAACTGCTTCGAAAACTATGTCAGCTGTTAGAATATTTTCTTGGTTTGCTTTTCCAATTGAATCTGCTAAAACATTCAACAAAACTTCTGAATCTGAATTAGTGTTTATATGCCTAAGATCGCCTTTAAACATGTCGTCTTTTAGTCGATCAGAATTGGTAAGATTTCCGTTATGCGCTAAAACAATACCATAGGGAGAATTCACATAAAATGGTTGGGCCTCCGCTGCTGAAGAGGATCCAGCTGTTGGATATCGAACATGCCCGATACCAATATTGCCGGTTAAATTACGCATATGTCTTGTGTGAAATACATCTTTTACAAGGCCATTATTTTTATGCATTTTAATATGGCCTTCATTACATGTGGCTATACCTGCTGCATCCTGACCTCGGTGCTGTAAAACTAATAACCCATCGTAGAGCATTTGATTTACAGGTTTATTAGCAACGATACCAATTATTCCACACATAACTGCTCTCTTATAAATCAGATCAACATAGGGTCGTATTTTACCTTGTTAACCCATTCGTAGGGTAAATAAGATAAGGTTTTTTTAATTAATAACTTTACAATAGGAACTGTTTTTGAATCAGCTATACTTGCTTCATTAATAAGTGATGTTTTTTCAACAAGAAATATTATGATAAAAGTTATCAAAACGCCTCTCATAAAACCAAAAATGCAGCCCATAACTATATTCAACGAACCTAGTCCGATTGTTTTGATAAATTTATTCATTAAAAAAGCTACGAATGAGGCCAATAATAAAATCGTAATAAAAATGAATGCATAAATAATTATAAAATTTATTTCTTCACTAAATTCAAATGGAATATATTTCAAAAAATCGCCAGTAAAATTATGGGCGAAATAAAATGCGAAGACCCAACCTATAAGGGAGAGTAGCTCGCGTGTAAAACCTCTGTAACACCCAACAAGCAAAGAGATAAAAATGATACAAATGATAAAATAATCATGATAGCTCATATATCTACTGTTGCTTTATTAGCCCAGGGAAATTTGCATTTTTTAACTTTTTTAGAGCACCTCGAGCCTCTCTTTCAGTATTAAAAAATTGAGTAGTAAGTTTTATTTTTTCTTGTCCAGATAGGTTTATTTTTTTTATTTGTGTTTTAAAGCCTATCTTTCTTATCTGATTACTCAGTTTTCTTGTCTTTTTTTCATCACTAAATACACCTATTTGCACAGTAAAAATTTTTGTATTATTTTGAACAGCTTTTTTAACTTCCATTGCTCTTCTATCTAATTTTTTAGGGTTTGTATTAAAAAATTCTTGTTCGCCTTCAATACTTTTAATATTAAAGCTTGCTGGACCCATTTCCAAAAAAGACACCTTAATCTCATTATTGGTATTTTTATACTTAGAATCTTTAACAAAAAATAAAGAAAGTGCAAATAAAATAATTAAAATAGCAATTGCTCCAATCAGTCTTCTTTTAGCTTTTTTAATTATTACACTTTCATGAAATGATTCTTTTAAATCAACCATTATTGTTTTAACTCCATTGTAGTTTCAGTAACTGTGTGAAATGAACCATAAATTATAATATTATCATTAAGACCGCATTTCTCGAATGCATCATTGTAAGCATGCCTTAAGTTGTCAAACTTCCGTATAGCTACTTGTTTTTTATGTTTCTCAAGAGATGATGCAATAACCTCTATTTTTTGAGTTCTTGGGTCATTTATTTCGCTAATAAACCATTCATCAACTATTCCAATAAAAGGCAGCAATACTTGCATAATATCTTTATTCGCAAGTATTGAAAAAATAGCGTAAAGCTTCCCTCCACGTTTCGACTTGCTAATAAAATTATATAAATTAATTGCAGCATCAGCATTGTGGGCAACATCAGCAACTATAAATGGTTGCTTGGATAAAATTTCAATTCTTCCTTTTATTCTCGTACCCCTAATCCCTTTTTTTAACGCGCTTAAACTAACTGGCAATTTTTTATCAAGCAGGCTTACTGCTCTTAGAGCGCCTGCCAGATTATTTAGTTGATTATCGCCTTTTAAAAAAGGTTGAGGAAGCCCATCTATTACTTTATCACGGCTTCTATAATTGTATCCCTTTGAATCAACACTAATGGAGTAATCATGATTTATAATTGATAATGATGCACCAAGATTATTTAAATTTTTAATCATAGATTTGGGTATATTCTCAAAATTTAAAATTGCATGTTTATTTGGTCTACATATTCCAGATTTTTCATACGCAATTTCTTCAATACTATCACCTAAAAAATCTTGATGATCCATACCTACAGAGGTAATAATTGATATTTCTGGTTCAAAAATATTTACTGCATCAAGCCTACCCCCTAAACCTACCTCTAATATAGCTATATCAATATTTTTTTTAATAAAAATATTGATTGCCGCTAATGTTGTTATTTCAAAGTAAGTAAGATCTGTTGACTGTTTATTTTTTTGAATAAAATCTAAGGATTTAAGGATGCTTTTGTCATCAACTTGCTCTAAATTAATTTTTATTCTTTCGTTAAATTTAAAAAGATGTGGTGAGGTATAACATCCAACAGAATACCCGGCATTAGTATAAATTGTTTCTAGAAACGAGCAGACCGAACCTTTACCGTTAGTTCCACCAACGGTAATGATTAAAAAATTTGGGTTAATTTTCGCTAACTTTTTTACAACTCGAATTCGGTCAAGCCCCATATTTATTTGCTGGCGGCTCGTGTCAGTATAAAATTTACTTATATAAGCATCAAGTTTACTCAACTAGATCTTAGATGAGATATAAGTTCCGCAAGAGATTTGCGCATCTGCCTTCTATCAACAATCATATCAATAGCACCATGCTTCAATAAAAACTCTGCTCGTTGAAAGCCCACGGGTAGCTTTTCTCTTACTGTTGATTCAATTACCCTTGGACCTGCAAAACCAATTAAAGCTTTTGGTTCAGCGATAATTATATCTCCTAACATTGCAAAACTTGCTGAAACGCCGCCCATTGTAGGGTCTGTAAGGATTGATATGAAAGGTACCCTAGCTGCGCTAAGTTTTGTGAGGGCTGCACTAGTTTTGGCCATCTGCATAAGAGATAATAAGCCCTCCTGCATTCTAGCCCCACCGCTTGCTGAAATACATATCAATGAGCACTTATTTTTAATTGCTGTATTAACTGCTATAACAAATTTTTCACCAACCACTGAACCCATTGAACCACCCATAAAGCCAAACTCAAATACTGCAATGACAACTGGTATAGATTCAATTTTTCCCTCAACTACTATCAACGCATCATTTTCTTCAAGTTTATCTTGAGTTGAAATTAATCTTTCTTGATAAGATTTTGTATCCTTAAATTTCAATGGATCTATTGGCTTTATTTTATCTCCATGTTCAATTTGATATGGGGTATCTAAAAGAATTTTTATTCTATATCTTGCAGAAATTCTATTATGAAAACTGCAATTAGAACAAACCTCTAAATTTTTTTCTAAATCAGTTTTATACAGAACAGTTTGGCATGTTGGACATTTATGCCATAAGCCTTCAGGCATATTTTTTTTGACCCGACCTACAATTCTTTTAATTTTAGGCGGAATAATATTCTTTAACCAGCTCATTATGAAATATTCCTATCTTTATTAATTGAGCTCTTTATTTTAACTAATAAGTTTCTAATATTATTAATTAGATCATCATCATTTGAATCTTCAATTTCCTGAACTATCCTACTTCCGATAACCACAGCGTCCGAAATTTCTGCAACCTCTTTTGCAGTTTTCGCATCTCTTACACCAAAACCTACTCCTACAGGAAGATCTGTAAATTCTTTTATATTCTTAACTTTTTCTGATACCTCTTTAATATCTATATTTGCTGAGCCCGTTACGCCTTTCAGTGATACGTAATAAAGGAATCCGGTAGCCTGATTAATTATCAATTTAATTCTTTTATCATCTGTTGTTGGTGATATAAGAAAAATACTATCAATACTATTTTCTTTTAATTTCTTAACAAATTGCTCTGATTCTTCTGGTGGATAATCAACAGTTATAACACCATCTATATCAGCATCTTTAATCAATGTTACAAAATTATCAACACCAATAGCTTCAATTGGGTTTGCATAACCCATTAAAATTAACGGGGTTGTTTTATTATTTTTTCTAAATTCTGCAGCTAACTTAATAGTTCTAGTGATACCAACATTATTTTTCAATGCTCTTTCACTTGCTCTTTGAATAACTGGGCCATCAGCCATAGGGTCGGAAAATGGTATTCCGAGTTCAATCATATCAGCCCCCGCTGAAACAAGAGCATGCATTATCTCAACTGTCTTATCTGGATGCGGGTCCCCAGCAGTAAAGAAAGGGATTAATGCTTTTTCTTTTTTGTTTTTTAAAGATTTAAAAGTAGCTTGAATTCTTGACATAATTTTTTATAAAGAGATTCCTGAAATATCTGCAACAGTGTTAATATCTTTATCCCCTCTGCCTGAAAGATTTACTAAAATTATTTCCTCTGGAGACATTTTTGCAGCAATCTTTTCTGCATAAGCAAGAGCGTGGCTTGTTTCAAGAGCAGGAATAATTCCTTCTATTAAGCATAAATTATGAAAAGACTCCAATGCTTCTTTATCTGTAATAGCAACATAACTTGCTCTACCAGAGTCCTTTAACCATGAATGCTCCGGGCCAACTCCTGGGTAATCCAGGCCGGCAGATACAGAATGAGTATCAATAATTTGGCCTTCATCATTTTGCATTAAATACGTTCTATTTCCATGCAAAACCCCAATGGCACTATTTGATGTTAAAGGGGCAGCATGTTTGCCTGTTTCAATTCCATCCCCTGCCGCTTCTACACCAACTAACTTCACATTTTTATCATCAATATAAGGATAAAAAATTCCCATTGCATTTGAACCTCCACCAACACAGGCAACTATTACATCAGGTTGTTTATTTTCAAGTTCTGGCATTTGAATCCTGCACTCTTTACCAACTACTGAATTAAAATCTCTAACCATCATTGGATATGGGTGAGGACCAGCAACAGTACCTATAATATAAAATGTATTCGATACATTAGTAACCCAGTCTCTTAATGCTTCATTTAGAGCATCTTTTAGAGTTTTTGAACCGCTTTCGACAGGAACAACAGTAGCTCCCAGTAGCTTCATTCTATAAACATTTGGCGATTGCCTTTTTATATCTTCAGCACCCATATAAACTACACATTCAAGACCTAATCTAGCAGCAATTGTCGCAGTTGCTACTCCATGTTGGCCTGCGCCTGTCTCAGCAATAACCCTGGGTTTCCCCATTCTCTTAGCTAATAAAGCTTGTCCAACAGTATTATTTACTTTATGGGCTCCTGTATGATTTAAGTCCTCCCTTTTTAAATAAATTTTCGCTCCGCCAATCTTTTTGGTCAATCTTTCAGCAAAATAAATAGGACTTGGTCTGCCAACAAAATGTTTTAAGTCATGATGAAATTCGGCAAGAAAATCTGAATCATCCTTATATTTAGCATACATATCTCGTAACTCATCTAGAGCTTCGATTAAAGTTTCGGCAACAAAAGTTCCGCCAAATTGCCCAAAGTGGCCAAAATCATCAGGTAAGTCATATGGCTGCATTATTTACTCCTAAAACAAAATTTTTCATCATACTGTAATCCTTTATTCCTTTATTTAGCTCCACACCGCCACTAACATCAACACCGTATGGGTCTGCGGAATTGATTAATGAAGAAACATTTTTACTGTCCAATCCGCCTGCAATAATTAGCGGTAATGGTAAGTTTTTAGGTATCAAGTTCCAATTAAAGGTTTTACCAGTTCCACCTCTCATTTCCTGAGAATAAGTATCAATTAGAATTGCTGAGCTCGATGCAAATAATTGACAATATTCTAGCAAATTAATTCCATCCCTGAACGAAATAGCTTTAATATATGGCAAATTAAATTGATTACAAAATTTCTCGTCTTCATCACCATGAAATTGAAGGAGATTGACTCTTGAGTTAATCACTGCAGACAGAACCTCATCTTTTGTAGGGTTAACAAACAAACCAACTCTAAGTACAAAAGAAGGAAGTGAGTCGATTATTACGCGAGCTTTTTGTGGCTCAATATATCGAGGGCTTTTTTTAAAAAAAACAAAACCAAGGGCATCGACACCGATTTCGACAGCATCGAGTGCGTTTTTAAGGTTCGTAATCCCACAAATTTTAATTTTTGTTTTCAATTTTAGTTAACTGTATTCATCTAAAGATATTAAGCGTATTTAAATTGTCAGGGAAGTCCCAAACTTTATCATACTTGATATTTGTCAGATATAAACCATTTGGGGAAAAAGTTGCAGGTGTAAGACTTCTATCTCTTTTTTTAAATAAAGTATCAATATTATTTACACTCATCTGGCCTCTTCCAACCGTAATAATTGTTGCAATCATATTTCGAATTTGGTGATGTAGGAATCCATCTGCATTAATAGTGAACAAATAAAAATTATTAAATCGATTAACTGATATATTTTTTATAGATCTAATAGGTGACTTTGCCTGACATTCAGATGATCGAAAAGCACTAAAATCATGCGTTCCTTGAAATTTCATAGAAGCAGTTTTAATAAGTTTTGAATCTAATTTATAAAAAGTCCACCCACAATGATTTGACAAAATTGAGGAATTAATTGGCGAACTAAATAATAAATATTGATACTCTCTAGAGATAGCTGAAAAACGAGCATGGAAATCATCTGAGACTTTTATTACCCATTTAATTCTTATTTTGTCAGGAAGAAAAGAATTCATACCTTTGATAAGTGAGTGAGTAGGCCTGACAATCTCTGTGTCAAAATGAAATACCTGACCTAAAGCATGAACGCTTGCATCGGTTCTTCCTGATCCATGAATTTTAATATCTGACTGCATTATCTGAGACAATGATTTCTCAATCTCTTCTTGTACACTATTTTCTTCTGATTGACGTTGCCAACCACAATAATCTGTTCCCTCATACTCAACTGATGCAGCAAATCTCATATACTTAGAAAAATTTAATTAAAATAATGACAGAAAAAAAACTAATAGCCCAACAGTAATCCGTCTTTGAGGGAATAACCCTTGGTAATTTAGTAACGTTAACAACAAGTGATTTATTATTTATTTGACTATTGATTACCTTAGTAAAATCAGAAAATTTAAAAGAAAAATCTTTATAAAAATCTAGATAATCAAATGTTAAACAAACACGTGAAGTAAAATTATCTATATTCAAACCAATAAACTTGGAGGGATAAAAAATTTTAATTATAAAATTAATAAAAAATTTCCTGGGTATAAATTTCATTAGAAACATAACTGTAAGGAACGTATTAATAATTCTTAATGCATTATTAAAACCTAAAAATAACCCTTCGCTTGTAAGTGAAAAAATTGAATAATGAAATATTATTTCACCTGGAGTTGATAGGCTATAGATGATTAATAAAGCTAAAATAAAATATTTTATTTTCTTAATTACTGATAGAAGGGGTAGGTGAAAAAATATTGAAAAAGATAAAAAAAGGATAAACATCGTTAAATTTACTATTAGATTAGCGCTCGATAAAAATATTAAAAGCCATAATCCAATTAAAAATAGTAATGAATGATGCATTAAAATCTACAATTTTTTCACATCTTCATCATCAGCTATCGGTAAATAATTCTTTTTATCACTTAGATTACCCTGCTTTTGATTTAAAGAACCTTCAGATGCAGATTGGTTTGATTCGGAGCCCTGAAATCCAACATCTTCATTATTTTTAATAGTTCCATCAGCTTTATTTTCGTTTTGACTACCAACTTCATCAGTGAAGCTTTTGAGTTGCTGATTTCTTTCGCTTGCTTTTCTCCTAGATATTACAACTAATAAACCAAATAGTAAGATAAAAAATAATGTCAACAATAAAACATGAATAGTCTCTAGCCCTTTTTTATCTTGTCCATCAAGTTTAGTTTCTTCAATTTTACTATCATCAATATCTGATATTGCCGATACAAATACGTTATCATCTTTTTCTTCTAATTTATTCTGAATAGCTTTATTCTTAGAAGAGACTTCATCTTTTTGAATAGTGTCACTGTTTGAGGCTTTATTTTCTTGTGGAATTTCTATAGTTTTTTTTGTAGGCTGATCATTTGATTCAATATTGTTTTTTGAAATTTCTTCTATCTTTTGTTTAGCTTCTAGCAACTCTTTTTCTAACTGTTTTATCTTTAAAGTATCTTCACCACCAGTAATAATTGGTTGTTCATTCTTTTTAAGCCTTGCTGATTTATCTACTTTCTTTAATTTATTTTTCCATGCATTATTTTGGTCTCGGAGTATTTTTCGAGCCTCCAGGTGCGTATTATCTTCAAAATAGCTTAACGGTGGTATTTTTAAATTCTTATTTTTTATTAATGTATTAACATTCTCTTCAGAAAATGCATTGGGATTATTCTTAAAAATAGCTAATACCATTTGTTCAGTTGTTACACCGGAAGGCTTATTTTCTCTAGCAATTTGGTAGAGAGTTTTTCGATTTGAAGATTTAATAATTTTTTCTTCTTCAACTTTTTTTACTTCTTCAACTTTTTTTACTTCTTCAACTTTTTTTACTTCTTCAACTTTTTTTACTTCTTCAACTTTTTTTTCTTCTATACTGGCAGCTGTTAGTGATATTTTTGGTGCTGGTGGCTCTAATAAGACGGTGTATTCTTTGTAAACCCTTCCTTTATCAGAATCAATTTGAATTAATAAATCTAAAAATGGGTCTTTAACTATCGTTTTACTAGTTAGAAATATTCTAGCACCATCGATATCCCCTTCTAATCGCATCTGAATATCTGAATGAATTGGTAATCTTGATAGGCCATTTGCCTCATAATTTTCTTTTGAGGCAATCGCTGGTTTTAAATTTGAGACGCTATCGCTCTTTGATAAAACAACATCGATAACAGCATTTAATGGTTCATTCTGTTTTGAGCTTACTTGCATTTTATTTAATGTAAGCGCTAATAGATTACTGGATGTGAAGAATATTAATATAAGAGCTGTGGATAACTTAATTTTCATTGCTTAATATTTCCTTTTTGAACAAGTATTTTTAACATTCGCCTAATTGGTTCCGCAGCACCCCATAAAAGCTGATCTCCAACAGTAAATAAGGATATGCAGTTTTCATCGATATCCAACTTCCTAATTCTTCCAACAGCTATATCGAGTTTACCTGAAACTGCAGATGGGCTTAATGAATTTATTGAGGATTCCTTATCGTTTGAAACAAACTTAACCCATTGGTTTCCTTTTGCAATTATGTCATTTATTACTTCAAGCGGAATACTCTTTTTAAGTTTAATTGTGAGTGCCTGAGAATGTGACCTCATTGTACCAATTCGAACACATAATCCATCCACCTTAATAGAGTTAAAACTAGAATCTAAAATTTTATTTGTTTCAGATTGCCCCTTCAACTCCTCACGACTCTGCCCATTATTTAAATCCTCATCAATCCATGGAATCAAATTTCCAGCTAACGGAACCTTAAAGGTATTTTTTTGAAATTTTTCTGAGTTCATTGATGCTAATACTTTGCTATCAATATCAAGAATATTTAAGTTTTTTTGATCAAGATCATCACAAACGGACGAATATATTTGACCCATCTGAACTATTAACTCTCTCATGTTTTTTGCACCAGCTCCACTTGCTGCCTGATAGGTCATTGAAGAAACCCACTCCACTAGGTCTTCTTTCAATAAACCGTGAATGGCTAATAACATTAAGGATACGGTGCAATTTCCACCTACCCAGTTTTTAATACCTGCATCAAATGCGCTGTCAATTGACGACTGATTTAGTGGGTCAAGAACAATTACTGAATCTTTTTCCATCCGTAAAGTTGATGCTGCATCAACCCAATGCCCCTCCCATCCTGTTGCTCTTAATTTAGAAAAAACTTTATCTGTGTATTCTCCACCCTGACAAGTCATCACAATATCCATTTTCGACAATTCCTGGATATCAAATGCATTGATTAACAATTTATTCCTAAAGTTAATTTTCCATTCAGGATTTTTTTGACCGGCTTGAGATGTGGAAAAAAAATATGAATCAAAATTATCAAAATCTAATTCGTCAATCATACGTTTAATTAAAACTGACCCGACCATTCCGCGCCATCCAATAAATCCAACTTTTATCATATTAAATTTCTAACCTTTCAATAACTTTATCGCCCATTTCCTCGCATCCAATTAGATTAGTTCCTTCAGAAGATATATCTTCTGTTCGAAACCCTTCCTTTAGGACAAGTCTTACGGCATTTTCTATTAAATTAAATTTATCTTGATCGTTAAATGTGTATTTAAACATCATTGCGAGTGATAAAATGGTAGCTAATGGATTGGCTTTATCCTGGCCTGCTATATCAGGTGCAGATCCATGGCTAGGCTCATACATGCCTTTATTATTTACATCTAATGATGCAGAGGGCAGCATACCAATAGAACCTGTTAACATTGAGGCTTGGTCAGACAATATGTCTCCAAATATATTACCTGTAACAATAACATCGAACTGTTTTGGATTTTTAACTAATTGCATGGCGGCATTATCAACATACATATGAGATAACTCTACTTCTGGATATTCTATCCCAGTCTGAATAAAGATTTCCCTCCATAGCTCAGTAGTCTCCAAAACATTAGCCTTATCTACAGAACATAATTTCTTTGATCTTTTTAAGGCAGTCTTAAATGCGACATGAGCAATTCTTTTAATTTCAGATTCAGAATATCTCATTGTATTAATGCCTTCACGTTCATTTTGTTGATTAGTAACTATACCTCTTGGCTCACCAAAATAAATATCCCCTGTTAGCTCTCTTACAATAAGGATGTCTAAGCCTG
>Ga0209091_10004066_pt1 | contig 11518 bp, 6 predicted proteins | sample ArcticOcean_MG_C_6_FD_187438 | JGI IMG/M metagenome (GOLD analysis project Ga0209091, IMG submission 187438) | Marine microbial communities from western Arctic Ocean - ArcticOcean_MG_CB8_128 (SPAdes) (version 2) | ecosystem: Environmental > Aquatic > Marine > Oceanic | place: Arctic Ocean...
ATCACCGCCTTACCACTTATGCTGCTTCTTCCGATGTTATTGTCCTCGTTGCTATTCTTTACACCGTCCTCGTCAAACGAGGAACCACCACCGCTCGTGCTCGTACCGCTACTACTGCTGCTACTCCTACTCCCGCTACTCCTCTTCTCTGCTCCTCCTCCGCCTTCATCACCAGCATCATCATCATCACTCGTTTTTGTCGCGTCGTGAATCTCCGCAATCTCCTCCGGTTTCCCATCTCTCACGAATACTTCGTCATGCTCGTTTTGATGACGATATGAATACTGGCGATTAATATCGATTTTATGACTCCCGACTCTGGTCTCTTCTCTTTTCGCCACACTTCGTAATTTCGTCTCCTCGGTCTCGTAAAACAAAACGTCCGAGACGAACAGAACGAGAATGAGCGGTAACACGATTCGAGAGAGTAAGCGGCTGACGAACTGGTTTTGCTTCTTTTTTCGATTTGAAGAGGAGGAGGAGGACAGAGAGGCGTCTTTGGTGGTGGTTATGGCGGATGACATTTTTGCTTTTCGCGGAGAGAGAAACGCGCGTGAACGCGTTTCTGCTCCTTTTTGTGCCGATCTGATGCCAAATGTCGTCACAAAAAACGGGGAATAAAAACAGATGTTCTCCACCACAGCATCGTCGTCGAGATGTGTGGTCACATGTGCGTCCACCATTAAAACCAGTTCTAAGTCGCGCGATGCTATTCGTAGTAGTAGTGGTAGGAGTCACGCGCGTTGTCATCAACGACAACAACAAGAACAACAACGAAGATTCGTCGCGACGATGAGCGTATCTTTGGATAATAAGATTAGCAACAACAACAACATTAGAGGAAGAAGAAGAAGATATTCATCGAATATCGTCAAATCGTCTCAAGACGACGAAAACACCGAAACGCCTTCTTCCACTGGTTTCGATGGATTCGATACCGGAACCACCGTGACGGATGAGGACCAAGAACGTTTGCAACTCATGAGCCAAGAAATCAAAGACTGGTTGAAACTTTTATACGTGAAACGAGAGATGTCATTTACCGAGGTCAAGTTGATCATTGGTATCGAAGATCCTCGATTAGCGGACAGAAGAGAACGGTTCGGGATCGAAGACGAGTCCGGGTGTTCTGCGGAGGAAAAGATTCAGGTTTTGGAAGACGTGGACGAGGGAAGAGTGCCGACGGATATCGTGGCGTGCGAGTTCGTTTTGAACGAGTTGAGAGAGTGGCCTGGGTTGGATTCGGATATCGAGTTACCAGAGAGACGAGAAACTGGACCGTCGAGATACGAGGAGATTGCCATGGACGCGGCTGGAATTAAAGGGCGAACGAGAAACCCGAAGAGAATGCTGGACGATTATTTGGAGGAAGAAGATAAACCCGAGGAAAAGAATTTACTTGGATTTTTGCCTCTTTACGCCGTATCCTCGGCTCCGATTTTCATCACGATTTTCGCGTTAGGGATCATGTTTGTCAACTCTTTGCAATAACATACTATACATCATGAATACATTACAAATAATACTTCTATGGACGAAGATGTCCTACTTTCCTACGCTTCCCCCCTCCTCCTCTTTTGCGCGAAGGCCAAAATCCGTAAAACAACGCGAACAAGGTCAAAGCCCATAAAAGGCCGGCGTATTTCCACAACTCGTTCGTCGCCACATCTTGTTGTTGCGCGAGTGTATTTTCACCACCTCCAATGGAGACTCTGGCGTGTTTATACCCTTTATCGCCGTCCATGTTTACGCTACTGCTGCTGCTATGACTGAGACTATGACTACGACTAAGACTAGTATTCTTGACCTGGACTTTTTTCTTCTCCGCCTCCCCCTCGTTGTTACTACTACTACTACTACTACTACTACTCTTTGGCATGCACTTCCTCTTCCGTGTTAATAATATCCCACGATTAATCTTTGACACGCACTCGTGCATCAACTCTACTCTGTTTCTCTCGTACTTATCGATGGACTCGTCATCTTCGGGATACAAATCGCAAACCGGGAACAACTCTCTTCTGTTTGCCTTTCCGCACTTTAATTTATCCTTTTCCGTTTCCGATTTTGCGTATTCAAAGTGTTTATCCCACTCGTAACTCGTACCTTGGTTCATCATCAATCCGTAATGTATGACGAAAGAATTCGCGCTCTTCTCGTTCCACGGTTTCGATCCGGCGTACATTTGCACGTCGTTGTTCACGTTGTGCGACAACCCGGCGCTCGCGACGCCAAAGACGTACCCGTACATTTCCGATATCCACGGTCTCGGCGCTTTTTGCGTGATAAACGAATCGCCGGTACCGTTATACGGCCACCACACTCTCTTGTCTCTTCTCACTTTCCTCGTGTATTCGAACCACAACGGCGCCGCTTTCGCGATATCGCTCCTGGCGAATATCTCCCAACCGCCCACTTGCGCCAACCGCTCGCGAACGGCAGGTCCGACAAACATAGCCGCCATGTCGTTTTTCACGCCAGACAAGTATCCGTAGTACCCGCCGGCGACGACGCCAACTCGCGCGGGAATCTCTCTCACCGTAAACGGTCTTCGTAAAATCATATCCGCGTCCAACTTCACCACCCACTTCAGACGAGTAAAATTGCTCGATTTCGTCCAATGATTGATGCTCCCCGGTAAGTTATACGCGGAATACGAATCCGAAGGGTCGTCGCGACTGAAATCCGGCGTTTTATGCGTCGGCACGATGTTTACATTTTCATACGAATCGTACTCTTTCTCCGTGCACGACAACAGCCGAGTCATCTGCCCCGGCGCACCCACATCCATCCACGACTGATACAGAGCTGCCGATTGCCAATCCATGTACGGTTTACAGTCCGCCGAGAAGACGTAGTGGTAGTCGTCTATTTCTCTTTTACCTATAGTTCCCATCTCTACACTCTCTCGCACTCTCTCTCTCCGATGACTCTTTTTCTCTCGAATGTCTGTTTCTGTTTTGCCTCGAGAGAAAGAAAACTCTGTCAAACTTAATAGACCGCCACTCCCCCCCCAAAAAAAAGACTCCGTCAAATAGAGAGAGGCCGCGGTGCAGCAGAAGCATTTTTCTTCATTCATTCGAGCACCTTCTTTGCGCGCTCTCGCTCCTGCTCTTGCCGCTGCTCTCGCGCAGTCGTCGTGGTACACTCTACTTTATCGTGACGGCAAAGAAGACGCGTTCGCCGCTAAAGTTTTAAAGATTTTATAACACGCTCTCGTCGTAAATACACATGATGAAAGAAGACCAAGAAGAGCGGCAAAGTTTACTTTCAAACACCGCCGGGATGGTCAACATCGGTGACGATGATCCCGCGACGACGATTCAGACGACGACATCGCGACTCATCAAAATTGCCGCGATCACCGCGCTGGCGACGACGTTTGCCACGTACGGCTACGTTTCCGAGCGCAAGAACATCTCATCGATACAGTCTTCTTCTTCTTCTTCCGAGTTAGGGTACGGGCAACACCGAGGACGGCGAGACGCAGACGATTTTTCCCGTACACCGTCGTCCTCGCATTCATCCGCGCGTTTAGGTCGATGGAGTTCGTCGAGAGATGACGACGAAGACGATCGTTACTCCTCGAGACGATCATCATCATCATCGCGACGAGACGACTTTGCGAACGACAGAAGAGGAGGAAGAGGAAAGTACGCCAAGTACAGAGACGAGGACGACGACGAGTACGAGAAAAGAGGACGCGGACAAAGAGATTTGGGCAAAGACGAAGACGAGGACAAATATTCCAAGAATAAACATTCCTCCTCTAAACACGATTCAGACGATTCAGACGATCGCAAATCATCTAAGGAGGAGGAAGACAACGAAGAGGAGGAAGAAGAAGACCCGGCGATGAAAGAAAACTGCGTCGGCGAAGCCGCCGACGAAGAAAAAGGCATCTACCAGTACCCGGACAAAATTTGCTTGACGAACCCGTCGTTGACGCCGGCGTGTCTCGGGAACGGAGGCGCGGTTACGGCGTGCAGATTTTGCCAAACCGAAGAAGCGGTGAGAAAAGTTGCCGGTTGGCCGCAGTGCCCACACTCGGTGTGCGAGAAGAGCTCCGGGATTGGATGCACCGGGGATTCGTTTTCCAAGAATGAAATCTCGTGGAGGATGCACGTCAAGGACATCGCGAAACACAACGCGCGCGTAAAACAGATTGGGATTTCTGGAACGTGCGATTCCACGGTTTCCGATCAAGCAGTGGGGAGACACATGTTTCGCGACAAGAAGTGCTCGGAACGATTATTGCCCGGGTGCCAAGACGCGCAAGGGTGTAGATTTTGCGTCACAAAGTCGGGAGCAAAGTTGGACACGGAAAAAGTCACCGCGCAGTGGCCGACGTGCCCAGCCGCGGTGTGCGCGAGATTTTCCTTGGAGAAGACCGATTGCGAAGCGACTTTAGGATTATATACCGTGCCGATGTTTGAGGTTCCCGAAGGGTTCGACGGCTCGAACTTGCCGAAGCCGAAGTTGGACTTGGAGGCGACGCAAAAGATGCAAGAGCGTTTGAAGCTACAAATCAAAGCGGCGATGACGGGGCAAGACGACCCAGTGTTTGAAGACGAGGACGAAAACGAAATGCCGGAAGAAGCTCCGTTAAAATCGGAGTCTCCCTTGGAAGAGACGAAGAACAACAAGGATGAAGACGAAGAAGAAGACTCCGATCGTAAATCTTCCTCCTCCTCCAAAGGTCGCTACGACGACGACGAAGAAGAAGAAGACGATCGAAGACACACTTCTTCGTCAAAGTACGACGATGAAGAAGACGATCGACGCTCTACCTCTAAAAAACACTACGAGGATGACGACGACGACGAGAAAGACGACCGCCCCCGAAGAAGCCGAGATGACGACGATCGACGCGACGAGGACGATCGACGAGAGGACAAAAAATCTTCCTCCAAGAGTCGATACGACGATGAAGACGACAGACGAGATTCTCCCAAGAAGCGTTACGATGATGAAGACGATGACGACAGAAGAGACAGTCACCGATCTTCTCGTTACGACAAAGACGACGAAAGAGATCGATACGATGACAGAGATGACGATCGCAAATCTTCGCCCAAGAGCCGATACGACGACGACGACGACGACGAGGAAGACAACAGACGCTCCTCCTCCAAGATGGGTCGCCACGAAGACGAGGACGACCGCGAGGGCGACCGAAGCTCCAAGAAGCGATCCGAAGACGACGACGAAGAAAGCAACCGCCGCTCCAAGAAGCGATACGAAGACGACGACGAAGAAGAAGGCGACCGCAGACGATCCACAAAGTATGACGACGAGGAGAAAGACGATCGATCGAGGCGCCCATCATCGAAGTACGACGACGACGACGAGGATGAAGACGACAACCGCAAATCCTCCTCCTCATCGAAGAAACGTAACGAAGACGATCGAGAAGAAGAGGAAAGATATGACGACAGAAAAGAAAGCAAGAAATCTTCCTCGTCCTCCAACAAGAGAGATGAAGCCGACGACGATAAAGAGTACGACAAGGAAGATGTCGAGAAGTTTGAAAACGATAGCAGATTAAAAGATGTGGACGATTGGGGAGACGACGATGAGAACTCTTCGTCCGGTAAAAAGTCATCCGCCGGAAAGGGGTCGAGTAGAAGCAAATCCTTCTCCAAAGAAGATTGGTGGGCGTCCTCTGCGAAGTAAATACCATCATCTTTTAGCTACCAATATAAAAAACTTCTAATAAACGCAAAGCAATAATACCACAACATCATAACAATATCACTACTATACTACTAATACTAAAATACAACTAATGCTAAGACACACTATAACAAACGAAACTCTAGTTTGCAGCGTCTGCAAACATCCAATTCGGACGCCAATCTACTTTTTCCATCTTTGCGTTGGGATCTTGTAACAACGTCACCGCCGCGAAGATAAGAAACACCGAACCGCCCAGGATGGTCATTTTCTTCTCTGAAAACTTATTCGCGATATATTCCCCCCCTATGCAGGCCGTCCCCGTGGCGATGGCGTGACCTAGGAAACAACCAAACACTATGCCGTACGCTTCGTAATCGCCAGCTAATGCTACCGTGGCTATTTGACTTCGGTCGCCCCACTCGGCGATGAACGTCAGCGTGAAAGCTTGCATCCACACGCCGTTACACAAGCACTCGTAAAAACTACCACCTTTCTTCTTTGTGTTCTCGTCGTTGCCGCCGCTCTCTACGTCTTTCCCTAACATCGGTGCTCTCGAGTTCAAATCTTCTTCGATCTCTTTCAGCTCCTCGTTCTCCTCCCCCTCTTCGGTATCCTTCATCCGACTCGCGCTATACAGCATGTACAGGCCGTAAAACACGAACAAACACACCGAACCGTAGTGCATGACTTTTCTAGGAATCATCGACGCCGCTTCGATCCCAATCACAACCGAAACGAACGTCATCAACCAAAGCGCTAAAATCGCGCCAAAAAAGACTTCCTTTGCGTCGTATTTCCCGGACATTAAACTCGCGATGAAAAACGTCCTGTCTCCGAATTCCAAGGAAAGCATCACCAGTAACGACTGCACGAAGCCGGAGAAGTTATCGCCTCGGTTGTTTTCGGTCGCGAACGCGCGCTCTTGGTGATCGAGTATTCTTTTAGAAATACTGCTGCCCTTCACTTCTTCACCCAAAGGTTCCGTTTCTTCGGCTGCTAAAACTGACGAAAAGAAGATGAAGACAAAGACGAAGAGAAATAGTTTTCCACGACGAAGCGAAGGGGCGCGTAGCATCATCATCGCACTCGCTTTCGGGTGTTTACTCCCCGAGATGATGATGTGCACTTCTTTAACGTCTTCGATGAAAACAACAACAACACTCCAACGGCTTTAAAAGTTTTTCCAAAAGCTTTTCCTTCGTCCTCTCTCTCTCTCTTTCTTTTTCCTGCGGGGAAATTGAGAGTTGAAAGTGAAGTCTTCTCCCATCACTCTCGAGTGGTTGTTTGTTTTCGGTAAAGCAACGGGTGTCGTAAGACGACGATGATGATTATATAAAACGATGTATATGTGTAAATATATATATTTATAAGTGTGTTGTGATGTGATATCCTTATTTTTTTTAAGCCGAAGGGGAGAGAGCACTTCCAGAAGAAGAAGTCTTCATCCACTTCGGCAACGCTTTGGCGTACTCCGCGCTCGGGTCGTCAAAGACGGCCAAGACGCCGAAAATCAAAAAGATGCCGCCGCCGACCATGGCGATTTTCTTCTCGGATATTTTCTGAGCTAAGATGCGACCTCCAATGCACGCCGTGGAAGTGGCTAAACCGTGGCCTAAGGAGCCGCCGATGATGATGCCGAACGGGTCGTAGTCGGCAGCCATGGCGATGGTGGCGATTTGGGATCGGTCGCCCCATTCCGCTAAGAAGGTGAGCGTAAACGCTTGGACGAAAATCGCAGAGACGAAGAATTCCCACCATTGCTTTTCGTTTTTCGTCGTCCCTTTTTTCTTTCCAGGCGACAATTTGCCGCCTTTTTCCACCAGGTCGTCGTCGTCTTTGCTCGCGTTGTTGTCGTCGGATTTCTTCCCAGATCGTCGGTTGGCGATTTCGTCCAACTCGTGTTCGACTTCCTCGAACTCCTCGGAAACGTCGTCGGACATGAATTGGGAGTTGTACAACATGGTGACGCCGTAGCCGAGAAACAAGATCACCGCGGCCCAATGGACAAACCATCGCGGTAAGAACATAGGCGCGGCGACGCCTAATAAGGTGGACACGATGGTCATCACCGCCAACGCGCTGAAAGCGCCCAAAAATACAATTCGTCGGGAATGTTTCACCGACATCAACGCCGCGATGAAATACGTTCTGTCGCCAACCTCGATGAACAAAATAACCAAAAACGAGGTGACTAATCCACTAATGAAAGAGGTTTGGTCCGCGTATTGCGCTTTAAACCACGCGCCTAAACCAGCACCAGATCCTGGTCCACCTCTTCTACCTCCGCCTTCGTAATTCTCCAATCTCGTGACCACGGCTTCCAAGCGGTTGATCTCCTTCGCCATCGTCAATAACTCCGTCGCCACCGCGCCTTGCTCTTGCTCGACTTTATCCATCACCAACGAATTCACCGCCTTCGACCCTTCTAAGTTCGATAGAACTTCCTGCGCGGTATCCGTAATATCCGCTAAACTATCCGCGGCGTCTTCCACCGCCTCGGTGGCTTCGTCCACCGCCGCCGTCGCGTCTTCCACGTCCGCGGCGACCTCCTCCACCGTCTCCGCGGTATCTTGTATTTGCTCCGCCGCATCTTCCACCGCTTCCGTCGCATCATCCACCGCATCTGCGGCATCCTCGATTGCCTCGGTACTTTCCGCCACCGCTTCGCTCGCCTCTTCCACCGCTTCCACCGCCTCTTCCGTTTGCTCCTCCGCCACTTCCGCTATTTCGTTCGCTTCTTCGATGGAATCTGCGGCATCCGCGACGGTTTCCGTCGCCTCGTCCACGGCATCCGCCGCGTCTTGCACGTCCTCTGAAATCGCCTCTGCCGTAGATTCCGTCACGGTTTCTTCATCCGCGAGCAAGCTTCGTCTTCTTTTTCCCGATACAAAGCTTTCTCCTTCGTTCGACCTTTGTGACGATCGCGCTTTCGTAATTGATGATGATGTTAAAAAATAATCGGCATCATCATCTTTCGCCGAAACAAAACCCAGAAAGAGAAAAGAGACCGCGAACAACAGCAACACAAACGAGGAATAGAAGAACGTCTTATTCTTCTTCGTGTTGTTCTTGCTTCTCGGAAAAGCAGATCTCATCAAAGTCATCTTATTTATGTATGTATAATTTTAGTCTATTTTGTGTGGAGATAAGTTCCCAAAAAAAAGAGTTCATCCTCTTCAAAAAAAAAAAAAAGCAACACTTAAAAGAAGAGGTCTCCCTCCAACTTCGCTCTGTCTGCGTTCTCTCGTTTTTTGGCCGAAAAACTTTTTTTAAACCAAAAAAGTTCGTCATAAAATCAGAGAGAGAGAGAGAGAGAGAACGTTTTATTAAAGAGATGTTTTCCTCCTTAAAAGCCTTCGGTGGTGGTGGTCACGAGAAGGAGAAGAACAAAGTGCACTCGAAACCGGTAACTTTGCGCACGCAACGACGCGGACGAAAAAAACGTATCGTTCTTTTCTCCTTTACGTTCGTATTCGTAACGTGCATCTTGTACAATTTCCTTCGCAAGCAAACGTTACGCGAAGCTCGACGAATCATCGGCACGGGACGGAAAGCGAGAACGGATTTAGAGGGCCAAGTTTTAGTGGAAGAAGCGATTAAAACGGGGAAGATAGGACGGGAAGTGATCAACTTCGACGATGGGAGTTTAGACAGAATGATCGAGGAAAACCTACGGAAGAAGAAGAAACAACAGACGATGGAGGAAGAGGAGAGGAAGATGATGTTTCACGAGGAAAGTCGTCATCGCGAGGACGAGAAGAACGTAAACGACGACGAAACAAAAGAAGAAGATCTAGAGGACGAGGGCGTTGATAATAATAGTGATAATAATAACAACGATAATAATAATAATAATAGCGAGGAGGAGGAAGAGGAAAATGCGGTTCATAGTAGTACTTCTAGCGATGTCGATGTCGAGAACATAAACGACGAAGATATCACGAACGAGAATGAGAAAGATAACGTAGAAGAGGAACAAGAAGAAGCGCGCGACGATGACGACGACAATAATAATAATAACAACGAACAAGAACAAGAAGATACAATAAACGATGAGCCGTTAGAGGAAGTCAAACCAGGCGCGGGCGATGCGGATGATTTAGACCCCAAGCTCCCTCGATCGGAGTCGCTCCCGGAAGATCCTTCGCGCACGTGTTCGGTAGATCGTTTGAGAGCGTTGTTTAAACCGTGTTTACTCGGCGGCGACGTGCAGAAATGTTGTCAAACGCTCGATTTTGCGTTTGCTCCGGATGCCACGCATCGTTTTGAAGATCAGGATGAAAGCGAAAGCGGTGAAGACACGACGGCGAATTGTTTGTGCGTATTTACGGCGATATCCGATTTGAACGAAACGTTTTCGAAAGTTGGTTTGAACGTCTACGAGGACGTCTTGGGTAAGTGCGAACCGGATTCGAGAAAGTTTGGATGGTTTGGCGACGGCACGGACGCGTGTCCGGAGGATAACCTGGAGGAGTTGCGAAGACGCAAAGATGAGGAAATTCGAGAGCACGAAGAGGCGAGGAAAGAACGCGAACGTAAAAAGAAGGAAATTTATAAACGTAACGTAGAAAGAGCAAAGAAACAAGAAGCTATTCGAGTCGAAAACGCGTTGAAAAAGTCGGACACGGAACGACAAGCTCGTGAATTGCGCAGGAGAGAACGCGAAGAGAATCTTAGAAAAGAGGCGCGACTGGTCACGTGGCGCTTGAAAGAGACGAAACAGGCGGAGAAGGCGTTGAGGGAAGCCGAGGCGAAACAGGCAAAGTTTTTCGGTACCGGCGGCGGTATTCAAGACGTCGGATGTTACGAAGAAGGCGAGAAACCGATGAAAGGTCAGAAACCGTGTTAGGTATATTTAATATAATGCGCTATTAATCATACACACCTATGTAAAATTACAAATCTTCGACCGCTTCTTGCGAGAGCAAGTGGACGCTCGCTTCTCTTTCCAGCCAATCGTTTTCTATCAAACTACTCGTACGATCAACGGGAGCAGTCGTTGCCGACGCGTCCGTGCCTAACGCGCGATAATCCCTGCTTTGCTTTAAAATGTACAAATCCAAAACGCACGTGCCTAAACTACCGAGCAAGAAGCTCAGCGAATCGACGATTTCAACCCATCTAAAATTCTTCATGAAGATGATCGACATTCCATACGTCACGTTCGCGCTAATGGCAAAAAAAAACATCAACGCCGACACACCTTCGCACGATTTGCGTTTCCTATTTTTCATGATTTGAAACACTCTCCCTCCTAAATAACTCGTCGCGGAAGCGTAACCGATGAACCGACCGGACGTTACTCTCGCTTCCGACGCCGCACTTACGGCTTGATTCAAACACCCGGTCGCGCTTTGCAACGAACGCGTAGCACCGCTCAACGATCTCATTGCATCAGAACCAGAAAGTGACCGTATTGAATACACGGAAACGCCCGCGCCTAAGAAACCCGTCACGTATGTCGACGGTGACACCGGCTTCTTCTTCTTTTTGTGTTTCTTACTTTTGTGCTTCGGTGTCGATGGAGTATTAATATCGTTCCTCGATTCCTCTTCGTAGCTACGCGTGGTGCTGATGTTCTCATCAATCCTCGTCATCGTGGCCGATATCACCGCATTCTCGTTCGCGTCCTCAGGAGATTCTTCCTCCTCCCGTATTATCAATTCATTGAAACTCAGTCGTCGTCGTCTTCTCATTTGCCTTTCTTCTCGTTGTCGTTGTCTTTTCCTATACAAAACGAATTGCGAAATCAGCACCGAATCGCTCATCAAAAAGTACACCGCGGTGTACATCTGCACCGGCGTTTGGTCTGCGGTGAGGACACACGCGATCAAGTTGC
>Ga0209091_10004067_pt1 | contig 11518 bp, 8 predicted proteins | sample ArcticOcean_MG_C_6_FD_187438 | JGI IMG/M metagenome (GOLD analysis project Ga0209091, IMG submission 187438) | Marine microbial communities from western Arctic Ocean - ArcticOcean_MG_CB8_128 (SPAdes) (version 2) | ecosystem: Environmental > Aquatic > Marine > Oceanic | place: Arctic Ocean...
CAAATTGGCGTCAGAATTTACGCGCTTTAGTAGATACAAAAGACGCAATAATACTCACACAAAACACGCCAATAGGAAGAAGAATGCAACGAGACAGACACAGATGGTTGGTGAAAACCGCGTGCGGGTCAATCGTCGCCGGCGCGTGCGGGTATTACGGTACGTTTTAGTGTATATCTTTCTTTTGTTTCCAATTGAATTGAATTTCCCCGCGACGGGTTCGTTGTGTATGCGTTGCGTTTATTAACCTCTTTCTCTCTCTGAACAACAGTGGTGCACGCGATCAGAGACTCCCCAAACTACCGAAAGTTTCAAAAAGCGACGACACACTACGCGACGGCGTTTTATGCCTTGAGTGAACTCGTGCAAACGATCGCGACGGATGTGAGTGATTTTGTCCTTCACGATGAAGACGAGGAGGAGGAGGAAAGGAACGTTCGAGCGGAGAGCGAAAGAGGATGCGGGACGACGACGAAAACGTCCGAGGAGGATGAAAGCGAGGAGCATGGACTGCGTTATTCTAAACCGGTACCGAAACGATTGCGGCGAATGTTGCGCTGCGCGCGGCAGCCGGAGGTGATGGAGGCGGTGTCGGATTTTATCGCCGTCGGCGTGATGAAGAGCGTGCGGAGAGCGAACGACATCGGGGCGGGGATTTCTTTTTTAGCGCCGAATAGTTCGAGTAATAGCGATGATGGTAGTGGTGGTAACGGGGGTCTGCGTGTGTTGGAGCAGAGAATGGCGGACTTCGTATCGCGAGTGACCGAGACGGTGTTGCAAACGGAAGAGAGCGCTTTGAGGTTTAACTCTATTTTTACGAATTGCGTGGAATCGGTGGCGAGCGCGACGAAGAAGGCGCTGACGTTAGGTGTTGGTGCGAGCGGAGGAGCGGAGGACGGAGAGTCTCCTCTCACGTACGAAACCGTCGCAGACTTGGCCATGCGAGAAATCGAGAAGCGCAAAAAGTTTCTTTTTGATCTCATCGACGTCGGCGTGCGATCGTTCGTTTCGGAAAATCAACGAAACGAGGCGAATCCGTTCAACGACGTCATCAAAGCGTTAGAGACGAACCCTCAAATCGGATTCAAATTGATCGATTCAGTCGCGACGAAAGTGGTGGAAACCTACGTAGCGGAAACGCACAAGAGCGGTTTCGTCTCGGAAATGGCGAGACAATCGAATAAGAGGAGAGGCCCGAGAAGTCGCGGATCGATCGCAGATCTACCCGCGGAAGAGTTTCGCGCGAGCGCAAGTTTTGCGATGGAAAAACGATTGTCTATGGGAGAAGATCAAGAAGGACAAGGACCGAAGAAGAAGAGCGGATCGCCAAAGACGCCGTTGGAAAGAGCGTTGGCGCAACAAAGACGACGAGAAGAGGGAGAAATCAATGAAAACGACGATGATGAAGAAGATCGTGGAGATAAATCCATCCCAGAAGAATCCGCCGGAGATGTTCCAGACCAAACGCCTAGATTCAACGGGTTACCGCCTCGAAGACCGTCCAACGCGAACCTCGCCTCGGAACAACATCCCACAACGGGCGGAAGTGGTGGGAATTTTCGAACGTTCGAGGGCGAACTGGCGAAAGATCTATTCGACGTCGTGAGAGCGACGCCGAATTCGCGGAAGTTCGCGGTCGAAATGGCCACGCAGTGCGTGCGATCGGCTACGAGTGCGATCGTTTTCGCGCTCGTCGACGTCGTGCGCGTCGAGCTTCGCAAAGTGTCCAGAGGCTTCCACGACTGGATTCAAACCGGCCCGGAGTTTGACGGCATCATCGATATTCGCATGATATGGGCGAAACGCATGATGATGTTCGCCGTATTCCTACTCATGATACGCGTCGTGTGGAATTACGCCGTCGGAAACGACGTGCTTTCTTAGTGAGAGAATTATTTATTTAAAACTTTGAACAACTGCTCCTATATTTTGCGCTCTACTATTGACAACATTATCGCATCTTTTGCCGCAATTTCTTCAACTCGTTGCAATGTCGCATCTCGTACACTTTCCCTTTCTCTCTCTGATCTCTGGAATAACTCCTCAACATCCTCTCTTTCGTCCCTCTCTCGAACAAGCACGAGTTTTCTAACATGCCTTTATAATCGCGTTCGATCGTTTGCTCCATGCGTTGTCGATTGAACGTTCCCGGCGTGAAACTTTTATCAAAATGCGCTTTACTCTTCACGTAATACGGCACGTCTAACTTTTTCGTCTGCAATTTCGTCTGATACCCGCTGTTCGGTGAATCCGGAAAGAGTTGATAGTGCACTTCCGGCGCCGGCGAGAACGCCCACAAGAACAAAAACAAAAGAATCGGAATCATTTGCATAAAGTTCCTCGCAAACGTCGAAGCTAAATGTTCCGGTTCCGATTGATGGTACTGTCGTCTACTGCTATTATTACTTCTATTATCTCTTTGTCTCTGCTGCTGCCTCGCCCTTTGCTCTCGATGCGAGTGAAACCCGTGCGTGTGAAACCCGTTCCCTCCGAACGTTTGAAACCTCACCCCGGGCATACCTCCGCCAAAGAACATGTTAAAAATCTCTCTCGGATCGATATCGTCCTCAAACCCACCAAACGGCGAGTGCGCTTGCCCCGCGTGCCTCCTCCGCATCCCAGCCGCCATACCTTGCGGCCCTTCCTCGCTCCCGTACCTATCGTACGCCGCCCTTTTCTCCGCGTCCGACAAACACGCGAACGCTTTACTCACAATCTTAAACGCCTCCTCCGCTCCTGTCCCTTGACACTTATCCGGGTGAATCTTCACCGCTAACTTTCTGTACGCTTTCTTAATCTCGTTCTCCGTCGCCCTTCGTTCCACGGACAACACCGCGTAGTAATCGTTCTTCTTCGACGCGATATCTTTCATCAACTTCTCTTGTTCCACGGTCCCTTTGACGTAAGATTCTTCTCGTTTCGTCGACGAAGTCTCTTGCGCCGTGCGTCTCGCAGTCGCCTCTTTCGCTCTCTGACCCGGAGCGGACGAAGACGTCGTGAACCCTTTCGCTCTTCGCTCCGAAATCTTCTGCGCGAACGAAGCGACTGCCGACGCCAACGACGCGTTCAGTTTCTGCGCTTTCTTGGCAAATTTCAACGCGGAATCCAAATCCGATTCGTTCGTCGCCGAGGAAAGTTTCTCGCTCGCGATGTCCAAACATCGAGACGCTTCGTCCGCGTTCATTCTTGTTTGTTTGTGTTAGGATGATGATCGCTAAGAATCGTCGAAGGAAAAGCTGATCTTTGATGAGTATTCGATGTTTGTGTTCGTGCGTGAGTAAGAGCGGAGGAGTTGTGACGTTCGATTGGATTATTTGACTCGTTTGTTTGAACGGACAGACAGAGAAAAGAAGGAAAGTCGGATGTCGCGCTTTCGCGTCTGTTTCTCTCTCTTTTTGCGGAATAGTAGTATTACAAGTTTTTCTGAATCTTTACATTTATTACGACGCGTATAACTCGCCGTGTTCGTACCGCCAACCATATGGTAAAGGGCAGTCGTTGTCGAGGAGGTATTGTACACACTCGGGATGTTTGTTCCAGCGCGCTTCTTCTACGGCGCCCTCGTCCCAAGGCGCTTTGGCGGTTTCGTGCAAGTACTTCAAACAGTCCAAGTGGCCTCCTCTGGCTGCCCCATCACACGCATATTCGTCAAATTGATCATACTTACGCTCAACAAGGTATTCGAGTATGTGGAGATGACCGTTTAAAGCCGCACATTCGGCAGTACCCGAACCCCAAGGCGCTTTGGCTTCTTCGCGTAAGTATTTGAGTATCTCGAGATGACCTCCTGAGGCAGCATGTACACACGCATCCTCACCGATAGGACACTCATTTGCAACGCAATACTTTACCATTTCCAGATTACCTTGACGTGCGGCAGCTTTAATCGTCCCTTCATCCCACTTACACTTTTTCTCTTCTCGCGCCCACTTGAGCAACTCGAGTTTATTCGTTTCAGCAACTTTCCAGCAGAAATATGTTTCGTCTTCCAACCACCTCGGCCACAACGATTTATGCTCCCACGCAAACTCCAAAGTCGATATCGACGACATCTTGTTCACTTTAAACCTCTTTTTCAACTCCCCCTTGCGAGACGATCTCTTAATCAACTTTCTCGTCTCCGTATTCACATCGTGCAAGAATTTCACATCATTCGAATCCAATCTCGGAAGAATATGCGTCAAACTTATATCGTCGTTATTCACGATCAAATCCCACAAAGAATCTCTCTCACCAACCTTCCTCTTCCTCGCTCTCGTCACGACTCCTTCCCCAGACAACATGATGATGCTTTGTGTGTTCTTACGCGTCTTCTTCTCTCTCATTTTAGATGTGATTCTTTTTACAAATTCCAAAGCGGAGAAGACTGAAGAAATCGATCGAAAATGTGCACAAGAGAAAGGAAGCGTCACGTACGAAGATACGATTTTACGAAGCATAGCAGAAGTAATAATGGTAATTCAAAAACGAACAAACGGCTTTCCTTCTTTCTCATCATCAAAATCACTCTATGCCTAATCTCAGCGTCACCGCTAATCTGTGCGCGTCCAAGCCTTCGACCTCGGCCATCTTCGCCACGTGCGGGCCTAAATTTTCGATGCCTTCCTTCGTCAACTCTTGGACGGTCATGTATTTAATGAACGAGTCTAAGGAGACGCCTGAGTACATGCGACTGAACCCGTAGGTGGGTAAGACGTGGTTGGTTCCAGAGGCGTAATCGCCGACGGATTCTGGGGTGTATCTTCCCATGAAGATGCTTCCGGCGTTGTCCAAGGACGGGAGTAAACTTTCCGGGTCTTCGACGTTGACGATTAAATGTTCCGGCGCGTACGCGTTGGAGAACTTGACGACTTCGTCGATGTCTTTCACGACGACGCAGTAAGAGTGGCTCAACGCTTTTTCCGTGATGTCTGCTCGCGGGAGCTTGTTCGCTTGCACTCGAACTTCTTCGACGATGCGTTCGACGTTTACATCCGGCGTGACGACCAAAACGACTTGCGAATCCGGGCCGTGTTCGGCTTGCGATAACAAATCCGCCGCCACGTGGCTCGGATTTGCATCTTTATCCGCGACGACTAACACTTCGGACGGTCCCGCCGGCATATCGATCGCGCACATCGCGTCGGAGTTTTGCAAATTCATCTTCGCCGCGGTGACGAATTGGTTCCCCGGGCCAAAAACCTTGTCCACTTTCGGACACGTCTCGGTGCCGTATCCCATGGCCGCCACGGCTTGCGCGCCCCCGGCTTTCAAAATGTGCGTGACGCCTGACTTTTTCGCGCAGTATAAAACTTCCGGGCAAATCGTCCCGTCTTTCAACGGCGGCGTGGCTAAAACCACAATCGGACACTTCGCAATCATCGCCGGCACGGCTAACATGAGCGCCGTCGACGGCAACACCGCGGTCCCTCCTGGAACGTACAAACCAACCGACCCGATTGGTCTCGCCACTCTTCGACACCTCACGCCAGGCATAGTCGTCACGTCCACCTCTCCCGTGTTCAACTGCGCCTCGTGAAACTTCTTGATGTTCTCAAACGCCACGTCGAACGCTTCTTTGACGGTAGGGTCCAACGACGGCTCAGGAAAGTTTTCAATCTTCTCCACCAAGGGCGAAGGCCTTACTTTATCGAACTTTTCCGTGAACTCTAAAACCGCGGAATCGCCTTCGTCTCTCACTTTATTCACGATTGGGTCCACGATAGATGCGATCGACGTAAAATCCACCCGCGGTCGCTTCAGTAAGAGCTTTTGCTCTTCTTTGGATAATTGATCGTAGTGGTGTGTTTTGATGGTCATTCGATCTGTCGTCGTCGCCATCATCACCACCCCTAAACCGGTTCTTGTTGTTGTTCTTGTTGTTGTTTTCGTCGCTCCTTTGCTGATCCGTTGCGCTCTCGTTTTTGCCGCCGCCGCTCGTACCACGCGAGAGGAGGAAGATGATGATGACGACGTGATTTTGGATGCGGACGACGCTCCAAATTGGCTCAAACTGCGCTCCATTTATATTAAATACTTTCCAAAACACCACCACCAAAAACAACGACAGAAAAGCAAAAGTGAGGAAAAGCTTCTCTTCTCTTCTCAGGAGTCGTGTTTCTCTTCTTCTTCTTCTTCTTCTTAACTCTGCGCGAGCTCTTACTGATGAAAGTGTGGAGAATGCAGAGAAGGACAGACCCTTTCGTGGCTTTTTTTTTGTTTGTGTGAGAGACCGTGGATTTGCACTTACATTTGAGAGAGTAAGAACTAAGCACTTAGAAAGCTAAATTTGAGTAAGTCTTACACTTTTACACCCTAAACTTATAGTACGAATTCTTTACTCCTTTCGAGAGAGGAAAAAGATCTCTCTGAAAGAGAGTTATCCAATATCTTCACTTGTCAAAGGAGACATTTTCCTCGTTCGTTTTACTACTCTCTGAACACATACGAGAGTCACTAAGAGAGAGAAGAGTCAGAGAGAGACGAAAAGAATGGCAAACAACGCGATGATGGCTACTCGCGACGCGTTGGCTTCTTCTTCTTCGTCGTCGTCGTCCTGTTGTTCTTCGATGAGGATGATGGGAGGAAGAAGCAATACACGCATCGCGAGTAGGAGATGGAACGAGAAAGAACGACAGAGTTTTAGCGCGAACAACAACAAAAAAACAGCTACTTTATTAGCGAAGGCAATCGCAGAACCTGGCACGGAAGGGTACGTGGAAAACGAGACGGAGATTACGTTCCCGTTCGTGAAAATCGTCGACCAAGAGGAGTTGAAGTTGTGTCTGATCATGAATGTGATCGACCCAGCCATCGGGGGGGTACTCATCATGGGCGATCGAGGCACCGCGAAATCCGTGGCGGTTCGGTCGTTGATTCAACTTTTACCGGAGATTGATGTGGTGAAAGGGGACGTGTTTAACTCCTCGCCGACGGATCCTCAGTTGATGGGTCCGGACGTGAGGGAGAAGTTTCAGAAAGGCGAAGCGCTCGAGACGGCGAAGATACGCGTGCCGATGGTGGAAGTGCCCTTAGGGACGACGGAAGACAGAATTTGCGGGACTATTGACATTGAAAAGGCGTTGAGCGAAGGACGGAAAGCGTACGATCCGGGATTGTTGGCGAAAGCGAACAGAGGGTTATTGTATATCGACGAGGTGAACTTGTTGGACGATTCGTTGGTGGACGTGGTTTTGGATTCCGCCGCGGGCGGGTGGAACACCGTCGAACGAGAAGGAATATCTCTGAGTCACCCGGCGAAGTTTATCATGATTGGATCCGGGAACCCAGAGGAAGGCGAGTTGAGACCACAGTTGTTGGATCGTTTCGGGATGAAAGTCAGCGTCGCGACGGTGTACGACGTCGATAAGAGAACGGATTTGGTCATGAACAAGATCAAGTTCGACGAAGACCCGAAAGCGTACCAGGCGGAGTGCGCGGAAGAAACTGAAGCGTTGAGAGCGAGAATTCAAAAGGCGAGAGACATTTTACCGTCCGTGAAAATTTCGAGAGATATTCAGTTGAAGGTTTCCTCGGTGTGCGCCTTAGTAGACGTGGACGGTTTGCGAGGCGATATCGTCGTCACGAGGGCGGCGAAAGCCTACGTCGCGTACGAAGGCCGCAACGAAGTCACGCAAGACGACGTCGAGAAGGTCATAGGTCCGTGTTTGTCGCACAGATTGCGCAAAAACGTGACGGATACCATGGACGGCGGCTTTAAAGTCAAGTTGGGTTTCAACAAGATTTTCAAAGGCGACGCGATGGATTTCACGCAAGATTCGAAAACCATGGCTGAAATCATCGAAGAAGGCGTGAAAGAACCGGAACCGGAGAAGAAAGAAGAGCCGGAAGAGCCGAAGGAGAAGCCGAAACCCAAAGCTGGGGCGTGGGATCCGAGCAAGATGTTCGGTCGCGGGCGCTAAAAACCAAACAAAAAAGACAGGTTTGAAAACAATTTTTTTATTAATCACGCACGACGACGAAAATTCACCATTTCTCTCTCTCTTACTATGATGATGATGATGATGATTTGACAACAAAGCTAATAAAATACACCCTCCTTACTACGAACACGCGTCCTATCTATGATGCGTTCTTTTTCTGTTCTCACTAAAAGTATTATCATCATCATTTACTCGTATCAATTATAAACGGGTGCTGCAAACACTCGCCGGCGGTTATTCTTCGTTCGGGATCTAAAATGAAAATCTTCTCCAATAAATCGCTCAACTGTCTCACTTTTTTCCTCTCGAAATCGTCGCCGCCGTGTTCCACGCACACCGCGTTGAGCATCGATTCCAAATGACCGGTTTTGTTCGCCGATAAGGTGTTGTTGTCGAAGACTCGAAACATGGTTTTTCCGTTGACTTTGTCGACTTCTGCGATCCGTAAATTCTCGTCTCGGTCGAAATGTTTCTCCTTGAACGCGGCTTTTCTTAAAACTTTCTTCGGCACCGCGCCTTTCATTTCCACGAAATACTTCAACATTTCGTTGTTGCTTTTACCCGGAAAACAAATCTTGCCGACGTATAATTCGTACAGGCAACACCCGACGGCCCATAAATCGATCGGAAAGGAGTACGGTAAACCTAAAACCACCTCTGGCGCTCGATAAAATCGACTGGCTAAATACGGCGTCAACTCGTTGTCCGCGTTGAATAACGCCGAGCCGAAATCGCATATCTTTAACACGTTCAGTTGGTCGTTCACTAAAACGTTGTCCGGTTTAATATCCGCGTGAACGATGCCACATTTTTGTAAATGCATCAAAGCGACAAACAACTGTCGAGCGTACACGCGAACGGCGGAGATGGAAATGCCGACGTCTCTGCCAAACTTCTTCGCCGCTTCGCGCAAGTTCATGGAGAGCTTTTCAAACACTAGAAAGACGTGGCCACGGAACTCGAACGAGCGATGGAATTGAACGACGTGTTTTTTACGCTCTGGGTCTCGATCGGAGAGTTTCTTTAGAATGGCAATTTCCGTTTTCGAGGCTTTTCTCATGGTTTCGTTGTTTCGAATGATTTTAATCGCGACAAACGCCGACGACTCGCCATTTTGAGATTCCATCGACAAATCTTTCGCTTTCAAAACGGAGCTGAAAACGCCTTTCCCGAAATTCGTTTCCATGACTTCGTATCGGCCGTCATCTAACTGCTCGCCGAGTTTAGCGCGGTAATACCCGTCAATATCGTCCCAGTTATCTTTTAACGCTTGAGAATTGTTATCGTTTCCTCCCGCGGCGGCGGCTTTGTGCATCGTCGTCGTCGTCGTTTTCGTATTCCCAGTATTCGCAGCAGCAGCAGTAGTAGTAGTGGTAATATTCTCCTCCTCGTCGCTCTCGCCGAACATATCCTCCGAGTCCGAGTCGAACATATCCTTCTCTTTCTTCTTCTCCGGGATCATCTTCGCTCCTCCCGCGTCCATCATCCCGTCCCGTTTGCTCTTCTTCGCTTCGTTCGAGTTCTCATTACCATCCTCTTTACGAGTAGTCGTAGTAGTAATAGTATTACCACCACCCATGGTCTCCACAATCTCTCGTCGTCTTTTCCGTCTCTCCTCCATCTCCCGTGCCTCTTCCTTTTCTCGCTCGAGTTCCGGGTCGAGTTCTCCGAGTAAAATTTTCACCTGTTTTTCATCCATCGCATTCTCGTCGTTCATCGTCATCATCGTCGCAGAATTATTGCGCCCCGTGGTCGTAGTCGTGCCACCATTATCAGGTAAAGTTTCGTTGCTGTTATCGTTCTTTAGTAAAGAAGAAGAAGAATAATAAGAAGAAGAAAATCTTTCAGCGTCAGTGCGTGTAAAACGTTGGTTTCGATTCGTAAAGCGGCGCGACGACGGAGGAGGAGACAAAGAATCGCGACGACGTAAACGACGATCCTCGGTGCGATGACCACCTTTACGCGTATTATGGGTGGTGTCGTTGGGGGTAAATCTCCCCATTATTACGATGTGTGTTTCTCTTGTTTTTCGTAGTAGTAGTGTGACGAATTCTGTCTTCAATTCTCGTCGGTGTGTTTAGTAAAAATAGTGATGAAATAAAGGGAAAAGTTTTGTCTCTCTTTCTCTCTCTTTAATCTAAGAACGAGTTATCTTCTCATTGCCTGTTCTGAGACTGCTTTGTGTGCTTGACAAGCAAAGCGTATTCTTCGTCCGTTGGTTCTGGGCACCCTTTTTCGAGCAAGTAGTTTTCGCACTCGGGTTGCTCGTAGTAACGAGCGTTAGCGATGTCTTGCCATTCGTTAAGAGGCGCTTTCGCCTCTTCGACTAAGTATTTGAGACAATCGAGTTGGCCATACTTTGCAACGTCGCACATGCAGTCGCTCTTTAACACATCAGGTATCTTTCGTTCTTCAACGAAATATTTCATGATGTCTATGTGACCACCGCATGCTGCCTGTTGTGCCGCTTCTTTTTCCGTCTCTCGCGAAGGTTCCACTTTGTCGAAAAGAAATCGAAGACAGTCGAGGTGTCCTTCTATAGCAGCTTGTTCACACGACTTTTCTCCATCACACGGGCAATCATTAGAGAAGCAGTACTTCAACATCTCGAGATTACCTTTACATGCTGCCTCATTAATCGTCCATTCATCCCACTCGCACTGTTTCACTTCTCTCGCCCACTTGAGGAACTCGAGTTTGTTCGTTTGAGCAACTCCCGCGCAAAACAAGGCTTGATCTATCACTCTTCCTCTCTCATCTTTCTTTCCCCAGGGCATGTGATTCCACACCAATTCCAACGTCGAAATGGATGTACATTCCCAAACATTCACACGTAATTTCGATACGTTTACCCCGGCGTACTTAAGCACATCTTGACTCTCTCTATTCACCCTCGAAAAGAAACACCGATCTGTCGTATTCAATTTCGACAAGACATGCGAGACGAACACATCCTTGATGCACCACCAACCCTGTCCATATCTTGGTCGGTCCAAGCTTCAAACGCTCCATTTCCGCAGCGAGCTCTTCTTTCTCCCTCTTCTTCTTCCTCTTCTGCGCGCCCCATTTTATACCTCTCGTTCGTTATCGTCCTCTTGTGTGTTCCATGTATATTTATTTTTAAGGAGTTTTCAAAATTAAGCCGTTTTATGTACGAGAAAACACAGACAAAAACAGGAAAAAGAGAGAGACGTATCTTCTACGTCTCGCTCAAAATGCTCCCGAAATTTCGCACACGTGTACAAATATACCTTTATGTTCTTCGTGAGAATTTTCAGCTCGAGAATCTCATCGCGACCGAATGTGGATACAGATGTACAGATATTACAATATACGGGAAAAAGCTAAGAAAATTCCGCACAAAATGGACGGTTTGTACCATCAGCAACACCAACAGCTTCTTCTCTTCCCAGGTATAAAAAACATCCAAAACTCAGTCCTAATACAAAACCTCCCCCACGACAGCACGGAACGTTCGCTCCAATCGTTATTCTCCGACGAAATCGGCGACGTTGTCGATTTACAGATCCCGTCAGATACGAAAACCGGGAAACCATTCCCGTTCGCGGTGTGCGAATTTACCGATCGCGCGTTGG
>Ga0209091_10004068_pt1 | contig 11516 bp, 6 predicted proteins | sample ArcticOcean_MG_C_6_FD_187438 | JGI IMG/M metagenome (GOLD analysis project Ga0209091, IMG submission 187438) | Marine microbial communities from western Arctic Ocean - ArcticOcean_MG_CB8_128 (SPAdes) (version 2) | ecosystem: Environmental > Aquatic > Marine > Oceanic | place: Arctic Ocean...
CTCCATTGTCTAACACATTCGGGGTAGCTGTGTCATCCCAACCAGTAGGAATATTGTAAGTATATTCAGCAAGATTATTCAGATTATCTCCATCCGGATCATCTAATGGCTCTGAACTAAAAACATTCAAGCCATAGAACCATTCCCAACCATCGGGCAATCCATCACCGTCATCATCCCAATTATTAGGTGAAGTGCCAATCAGATATTCAACTTGAGTAGAAAGCCCATCACCGTCAGGATCCGCTGAACTACTACCAAGAGCGCCGTAGACTCCCATGTCCATGGCCGCAAATGATGAGAGAAGCATTAGAACGACTAGAGAGAGAGAATCCCTCACCTTTCTATTCAACATTGAGTTATTCAAAGAAGCGGGATTAGTAGCTCTCGATGGCTCGTACATGGTTGACACTAGTTAGGGGCTGATTCCTAGGCTAATAAGAGGAATGGAGTGATGTTCATACACATGCCCTAAGGGCATGTCGTATTCTCAGTTCACAAGTCGTCTAATTCATCTAGTAATTCTAAGTCATCAACAAGGTCATCATCATCGGTAACTGGAGCAGGAATATCAAGTGAAATCTCCTCAAGATCTTCGTCATCTTCAGACCATGTTTTTTCCTCTTCATACCCTGCTGTCGACTGGGCGCCTTTCCGATAGATTGCGATTAGAATAATCATACCCAATGCCACGAATAGGCCAACGGTTTGTGAACTTGGGTTGACGATTTGATTGATTGCACAATTGAGTCCTTCGCAAGTTGAAGTTAATGAGAAAAGAGGATTTTGGGTATATTCGGGAGGATAAGGAATTTCATCAGCCATAGGAGTCACTACCAACTCGATTTGGAAATCATCACCAGAGCGGATATTTTCTGGCGCTGTGACTACCATAGTGAATTCATTTTTACTAAAGGCAGGCACTGATAAAATCACAAAGTTCTGACCAACTTGGTTGGCGTTTGTTCGTAATTCAAGGTCCCAGCCTGTAGGGGCGTTAGCCGTGATTACGATATCTAAGGGAACATTATTTGTATTCTCGACAAAGAATTCTATATTCTTGCTCTGCAATGGTAAAAACGGAGAAATAGCGGTCTTTCTTTCCACAGATATCGAGCCTGGGGTAACTACTTCATCGACTTTGATTACAATTGGTAAATCGAAGTATCTCGCCTCTGCAGAATCGACCCCTTCTTCGATTACTCTGAGGTAGATGGTATGGTTGCCTGCAAGGACTTTCTCGGTCATAGTTATCGCCAATTCAAGATCGTAGGTATCATTAGACCTCAGATTAATGGCCACAACCGAAGTTTCGTTATCATCGGTCAGAGTAAATGTCCATGCAGCATATGAACTGTCAGCATCGGTATTGGCAGCCAACATAGCTGGGTTTACAACCTTCCAAGTATTTTGACCACCACTATTCGTGGAATCGGTGATTCTAACCTGATAAGAAATACTAGATCCCGGATCAACCGGACCAACAACACCTAGATCACCAGCATCTGAATCTGCGATGACTTCGGCAAGTATTCCAAAGGTTCGATGTATGCTAAAGGAGGTTTGACTAAGCAACTCACTATCGCCTGAACTTGTCACTCTCAATTCAACAAGTCCCATATTTGGAGCATCGCGGTCACTTGGCGTTGGCGGATAAACAATCATCACCATGGTCATCAATTCATGGCTTGCGATCGATGGAGTAATTGCATTCACCCCTTCGCTTGTCAACACAGTACCTGTGCCGTTATCTCTGAATTCATATTGCCAACTATCAGGAATATTTTCCACTTTAATCTTGAAAGTATCAGTATCAAAACCAGTATTGTAAACATCGACATAGAAGGGATATCCAGATGATTCATAATCAATATAATGCGAAAGTTTGGCATCAAAGGCCTCTGGTCGATTAGAATCTGCAATCTGCCGCTGGTGTTCTACATCTTCAAAGATTGAAACTCGAGGCGGAGAAAAGACATCGACCTCTTCAACTGTAAGAACGATTACCTCAAGGGCGACCTCTTCAGGTATCCCGTCATCATTATCGATAGTGGCACGTGCTCTTATCTCAAGTCTTTCCGGCGTCTTAGATAGATCACCGTCAGGTGCTTGCAAGGTCAAAATGGGTCGGGCAAATGCACCACCGCCAGATAACTCGTAGCCAGCAGGTCTTTCCCATGACTCATCAGACCATGACGAAGGAAGTGTTGTCACCAAAATCATCTCGACATTGATTGGCATACCTGCTGCCCCCGTATGTTGAATCATAAATTCGACAGTGGATATTTGCCCAGGCGCAATCATTACATTTCCAGTGCTGCCGACAGGTAATGTAAGAGAAACCGCATACTCTACGAAATCGAGGCCTGCGTGGTCGAATTCAACCGTATGACCTTGTACGTCCCTCACTTGCAATTTCAAGGGATAATGTCCAGCTGCAATTCCTTCGTCATAGGTCCAAGTGAAATTACCAACCAGACCATTATTATCGAGTTTGAGATCATCATCTTCGAAATCCTTATCGAAAACCGTATTGGCACCAGTAGGCGTTTCCATTACCAATGATACACTTTGAATATCTTCTCTGCCAAAGGCATCTCGCACATCAATCGAGAAATGTATTGTTCTAGAATCACTACGATGGTTTGGCGCCCACTCTAATTGTTCAGGATCTCCCCATGGAGTGCCGGGCGCATGGGCTTTGACTGATGATTCGGCAAGTGCATTGGCTTTCAGTTCCAATCTGCTAGTACCATCCGTCGATTCGATGTCGCCGTAAGCAACTAAGACATCGCAATCACCGCCGCCTCCAGTCGGGCTGCCACCACCTTGGCAATCGATTGAAGCGTCGATAGTCAAACGTAATTGTGAACCTTTATTCAATTGATAGCCATCATCATCGATTGTAAAGAAAACTTCGTTTGAAGTCCAAGAGCAATCCCCACTGCTAGGCGGGAAACCACTGCTACCGCCGTCACAAGGATCATCGAGAGAAATGGTTTCACTGGCTATATTAGCAGTACCTGATTGTAAGCTGAAAGTCATATCAGCAGTCGAACCATCTTGCCCTTCGAATTTCAAGTAAATCGTAAGTTCGATTTTATCGCCACTAGAACCACTTCCATAAATGGTAAGATCACTGATCAATTCACGGCTTCTAAACTCCAAACCACCAACGGCTGTTTCCTCTTCATGAGAACTAGATGGCTCCATTGTAACTATACTACCATCGCCGCTAATCGTCTCGTTAGGACTGTCGAGATAGAGATCGTATGATTTGAGATTCGCTGGAACAAAGGAAGTTTGGCTAACCTCACTTAGAGCAGCATTTGGTGAAGAAATTGGCATGGTCGAAGACAGCATCAAGACAATGATGAACATTGGAAGTAAACGCATACGCATCTTTCGCACCAAGACTGCCTCTGCGCCCGGGTGTTAAACCATTTTGCCCAACTTGGACCCTAACTGACTCACCCGTAGGGTGTATGAGATAACGCGTTTAATCAGAATGGTTCAAATGATTCACGCGTTGCAAGCGGACCATACAGGGGTGGCTGAGCTGGTCAAAGGCGCCGGGCTTAAGATCCGGTCACTACGTGTTCGAGGGTTCGAATCCCTCCCCCTGTACCACCCTAATATGGCATCCAGTGCACTTTTTTAACTTTGTAAGGGTTTAATCAGTAGTAGAAAGCGATTGCGCTACTCCCTTTTTCGAGCAGGGGATTTACTCAGATTTTGTTCTAACGATTATTTGAACCGCGAGATGATTTTTGCCCACTTGATCTTCGATCATTTGAGCGGCCGCCACCTGAATCGCCCCTCTTAGGCCGATTACTGTCACTTCTCGGTTTAGAAGTCGTATTATTTCTTGAGTTCTTCTGATTATTTTGCTTTTTCTTAGAGGATTTATTTTCCTTCATCTTACCAGGTTTTTGACCCGGCTTTGGAATTGCTGCTGCAAAGTGGAACTCGTGTTTCGCATCAACGGGTATTTCATAATCGATAAGTTGCTGGATTCCAACTAAATATCCGGATTCGGAATTATCACAGAATCCGTAAGCTATGCCTGAACGTCCCGCTCTTGCGGTTCTTCCAATACGATGAACATAAACCTCAGGCTCATTCGGTAACTCGTAATTGAATACATGCGTAATGCCTTCAACATCAATACCCCGACTTGCAATGTCAGTGGCCACTAAAATGGGTATATCACCCTTTTTGAAGCCTGCTAAGGCCTTTGTTCGTGCTCCTTGACTCTTATTACCGTGAATTGCTGCTGCATTGATTTTACTTTGATCAAGTTGCTTGACCAATCGATTAGCACCATGCTTAGTTCTTGTAAAAACAATTCCTCGTTTGACATTTTCGTCTTTGATGATTTTAACCAATAATCTACGTTTATCTACGCTACGGATAAACATAATCTTCTGCTCAATCCTATCAACAGTTATTTCTTCTGGACTGACATCTATCATGATAGAATTGTTTAGAAAAGAGCCGGCCAAATCAGCAATCGAAGCAGGCATAGTTGCACTGAAAAGCAGATTCTGTCTCCTATTAGGCAATATATTCAGAACTTTTTTAATATCTCTGATAAAGCCCATGTCCAACATTCGATCTGCTTCATCTAGAACGAAAAACTCAACTCTACTAATATCGACATGGCCTTGATTGATGAGGTCGAGCAAACGACCTGGTGTGGCAACTAAAATATCTAGACCCTTCTCCAATGCCTTTACTTGTGGATTCTGACTAACTCCTCCAAATATGACTTTGTGCCTAATATCGATATGCTCACTATATGCTGAAAATCGTTCGTCGATTTGAGCGGCTAATTCTCGTGTTGGTGAAAGAATAAGGGCTCTAATGTGACGCTTGCCCTGTGGCCTTGAACGGCTCATTATTTGGAGAACTGGTAATGCAAAGGCTGCTGTTTTCCCAGTTCCTGTTTGTGCCACTCCGAGGACATCTCTGCCTTCTAAGAGTGGAGGTATAGATTGCACTTGAACAGGTGTAGGAGTGGTATATCCTTCCGATTCTACTGCGCGTAGAAGTTCTTTGGAAAGACCGAGTGATTCAAAAGTAGTCATAAGTTATTCTCCGATTGTACTTGGGTAAACTGAAGGTGCTTTCTTACCCTAACATAAGACTGTCCGCATTCTTACCTTAAACAGGAAGGGCGCGTTCAACTATAACCAATAGTATTACACTTCGATTGAGGTTAAGCCAGCGCCAATGAGTTGTAACACTAGTTCCTCTGTCAAATCACTGTTGCCAATACTGCCATTGATCCTGAGTATATGCAGTCCTGTACCACCAAGATCCACTGGACTCAGGCCATTCGTACCATTCATAGCCATCTGCTTTAATGACACCCGTTGCATCCAGTGGCGGGGCACTTAGTGGAATTTCTTGCACCTGTGGAGACCCAGTGTCCATTGGCTCAAAGGACTGTATATTGTCACGCATAGCTACTTTTTCCTCGAGAAGTTCAGTTCGTTGTTTGGAATCGATTGTTCCGGAAAGTCCGAAATATGCTTCGTTGTTAGCAATGCGCTTCAATTCATCAGGGTTGGAGTTTTGAAGTTCATTGATAAGGGTCAATAATTTCTCTCGTGTTTCTTTCTTGACCTCGTTATTGGTATAACGTGCGGTAAGATCGGACTTCATCTCTTCCAATTCCTCATATAACTCGGATGGGTTATTGTAGTAGGCTTGCACCAAGGATTGGAGATAAGTCAGCTCATTTACTTCCTCCTTACTGAGTGTAGAGTTCTTACGAAGGACTTGTACCCAGCGGAACGCATCTGGGAGAAGCGCGGCGACTAGATTGGTTTGAAGAAGAGAGAAAAGAGCGATCATAATAGCTCCAATACCAACTGTTGTGGTAATTGTGCCACTACTTCCTGACATGAAAGAATCAATAATAGAATCTGATTCATCATTTTGCGTATCTACAACTTTACAACCGAGGTTATCGACTTGAGTGCCGACTGTAGTGCCAGGACAAGCATCATCGACGTCGAGAACACCATCGCCATCAGAATCAAGATCGGCCACGGTCCCATTTGTTTGATTTGTGTCATTTGTTTGATTTGTTTCATTCTGTTCAAAAATATCAGCGATTCCATTTCCATCAGCATCTAAGCATCCAACATAGCCATCACCCGTTGAATTCCCGTTCACTTCAGGACAATAATCAGATAAGAGGGCACCTTCGATGAAAACACCCATTCCTTCGGACATTCGGCTTTCATTCCAATCGCTATTACCCCAATTGTCACCATAACCATCACCATCTGTGTCGTTCCACTGAGTTGCCTCTTCAGAGAATTCATCTTCAGAGTCTAAATATCCATCTCCGTCGCTATCGAGTAGATTATCTGTAAACGGGAACTCATCGGTATTATCACCGATACCATCACCATCTGAATCAATTGATTCATTGCTATCATTAGGGAAAATATCAGCATTATCACCTACTCCGTCACCATCACTGTCAATGGTCTCGTTTCCATCGTTAGGGAACGCATCCGTATTGTCGCCGACACCATCGCCGTCGGAATCAAATGCCTCTATTGCGTTATATGGGAACACATCAGCGTTGTCCCCTACACCATCGCCGTCTGTGTCTAGCGTTTCATTGGCATCCTCGGGGAATGCATCAGCGTTATCGCCAACCCCATCATCATCAGAATCAACGGTTTCATTACCATCACCAGGGAATAGATCACCATTGTCGCCAACACCATCTCCGTCACTGTCTAATGTCTCACTTGCATCATTAGGGAATGCATCTGAATTATCTCCAACTCCATCATCATCACTGTCCATCCAATCGTTGGCATCGTTCGGAAAGGCATCGCCTGTATTGCTGTAGCCATCACCATCAGCGTCTGGACAACCATTAGCATCTTGGGTAGAGTTTCCAATAACTTCCGGACAGTCGTCGTTTACGTTAGGTACGCCATCGGAGTCTAGGTCATTTTGATCGATAAACTGGAAAGTAGAAGATAATTGGTGCTGATTTTCATCTTTGTCCCAAATTGAAATGGCAACGCTATCGCCGGTGGTGAGAGAAGGTGTTGTCACTCGAATCGTTGTATCGTTGACAACCGTTCCTGTCACGGAGCCGTATTGGCCAAATTGAACTCTGATTTCGTTAGTCTGGCTCAAGCCAGTTGATTTTGTAGCATACTTCAGAACTTCATCCGTATCATCGCTAAAGGGGACGTGCATAATTCCATCTTGGTCGATGAACAGAGAATTTCCATCACCAACATCGTTAGTTCCAGAAATCGTACTAACGGTCCAGTTGGAGGTTGATGGGTCGATTGTTGCATACTTCAAACTCCATCCATTCCAAGAGCGATAGACTATATGGGGATTATCTGCAGCGTCCAGTGCGATTGATGGGTCACGACCTGTATGTCCTGCTGAGTCGACGATTGTAGTCGTCCATTGTCCGTTGGGAACGCCCGTTGAGTACCGTAAATCATCTTCTTTTTCATCGAAGTGAGCGATGTGAAATTGCCCTTGTTGATCCATGGCCATCGATGTCATGTAACCTGGATGAATATCGCCCGGGGAACTTCCTGTATCAACCAGATAGGAGTCCCAAGAACCACTTTTGTCTGTTGCGATTTTCAATTTCGAGTCGCTACGATCTTGATAGGCGATGTAAATGTTGTCGTTGTCGTCGATGACAATAGCTGATTCACAACCACGGTTGTTTCCCGCCTCAACAGTGTCGTGTGACCAAGCAGTTCCAGTATAGGAGGCAAGGCGAAGTCCATTACCGCATTGATCTGCTCCGTCGACAGCATAGGAGATGTGTGGATGGTTGTTCGAGTCAACTGCGATACCGATTGGCCCAAAATGGGCAGAGGATGAAACCAAGGTATCCGTCCACGTTGTTCCATCGTAGTTCATGTAGACCAGCGTTTCATCCCATTGGGTGTATGTTGTGTAGGCCAAGTGTATGTGGTCATTATCATCAATGACCATGTGAATGTCCCAGCAGTACGTCTGTCCACAATCTTTGATTTTCACTGAATTCCAAGAGGTCCCATCATAAACACTGTGCCTAATCTGGTAATTTCCACCATTGATATGGACAACGTGGATGTGGCCATTTGAATCCATAACAATCGAGTTGAATCGACCGGCTTCATCGGTATAGTCCATGGTTGTCTCCACCCATTGGTGGTTGATCCCATCGTTTGTTGTGTTGGAGAAGGCGAGGTCGGTAAAGCCGCTTCCTGTAATTGTAATCTCTTCGCCACCGGTGGTCCAGCCGGAACTGGGTGAAATTGTTGCTTGAATTGGACTTGAATACTGTATGTCATCGACTGACTCTTCTAGAGTTGTGATTTGTGTCATCATTGGGGAAAACATAACGCTTAGCAATGATGCAACTAATAGGCAAAAAACCAATAAAGGTGCCCTTAGCGACTTCTGCATAAACACTCTAAGAAGTATTCATCAATTAACTATATGGTGACAACGATGTAACTAGTAATCGAAATCAGTGATATATGAGTGCTGAATGGCAGAGGTTGGCTAGATATGGAAATTGAATGCGATTCAGTTTATGCTAAGGTAGACGAACTCCTTGAGGTTTTGACAAAATCAAAGTCGTTACACATTCTTTTGATACTCCACAAAGCAAGCGGTTCACTGAGTTTCACTAAACTAAAATCTAGCGTGGATTCGTCGGGGACAACTGTTTCAAGACGGTTGAATGAACTTGAAGAATATGGGCTAGTGAAGCGCGAGGTAAGTGAATCAAAGTCGATATCGTACGAGTTAACAAAAAAATCAGAATCATTAGCACCGGTTATTCAATCGATGTATGACTGGTGCCTCACGAACTAGCGATTGTCAAATTGCAATCTTCTCCAAGTATTACCGCCTTCATCTGTCCATGGTTTTTTATTGACTCCAAATTTGAAACCTCCACTGAACCCAGTACCCATTTTTGCCTCTACTGCAGAACTGGATTCGACATCAAATGGTAATCCTATTACCCATAGTCCCCTGATATGTGGCCTATTTGATGCACTTTTCAGCATCTCTTCATTAAACAAAGCCATTCCTTCCAACACCCGTCTGTTGAATGGGTATTGTCTAAGAAACCTCATCCCAAACTGTGGGAGTAGAACTCATTCTTTCTATGAGATCTATCAATGCGTAAACAGCAGGTGCTAGCCCCTTTTTTTCAAGATTATATTCAGATTCCTTAATGATTTTATTTCCATCCTTCTCAATTAATGTCATGAAATCATCTTCGCCGTCACTCCATGCCGAAAACTCAAGATGAAGACCGTTTTTTCGCATTGGACCATAATAAATAACGCCGGAGGACGTTGGTGATGAGTAGATAGAATTCCATGCACTGTTAACCGTTTTGATTTTAACGATTTTTTCTTTACCGTTTCTTTCTAGAACGAAATTTTTGGTTTCACCGTCAAACATGTCTTTTTCCAATTTCGCTGCGAGTTTTGTGAACTCAATCGCTCCTCTCAATACACCTGAGGTGAAGGAACGCCAAACTCCGAAGGATAACAGCAGGAAGAGTAGAATCATTATGGCAATAACATCCCACATGTCTTTGCCTCGCTTGCATGAGCATTGAAATTATGGGCGGTAAATGTTATCGATGATTAGGATTGAGTTCCCAAATATCCCATTCGTTTTCATACATTTAGAGGGCCTATGCTAATACCCACTAATTGGATTTTGTTGAATTTTTACCAACCTTGTGGGGTAGAGAAAGTAGAACAGGATTGAGGCGGTATCCAGTTCACGATTGTTGCCAATCGGTTCCGTTCCACCAGAGGGTAGTACCATTATCCATTTTTCTCCAAGTATTACCGCCTTCATCTGTCCATTGCTGAACAACAGCTGGCTCTACAGCAACAGGCTGAGTCGCTACAGGTGGAGTCACTATTGGCTGAGAAATTTGTTGTAGTATACCTGTATCGGTAGGTTGGAATCTTCCTGGCATGAAATTCTGAGAGAAGTCTTTCTCGGTCTCTAGAATCTCATCTTCCTTATTTCTCATAATCACAATTCCTGCAACTACACCAGCAATCAGTAGAGACACTGCAACAATAATCAGTAATTGCTGTGAATCTCCTTCATCTGTGGCCCCTAGTTGATCATCGACTATTCTCTCAGAATCCAGTGGGAAGGCGTCGGCTGTGTCAAGAACACCATCACCATCATCATCGGTGTCAGCGTTATTTCCAGTGCCATCGCCATCGGTATCGATTGATTCTGTAGCATCGAGTGGTAAGTCATCATCTGCGTCGACTACACCATCTCCATCATCATCGGTGTCTGCTACATTACCAATACCATCGCCATCGGTATCTACTGATTCTGTTGCATCGAGTGAGAAAGCATCATTGACGTCAAGAACATCATCACCATCATCATCGGTGTCTGCTACATTACCAATACCATCGCCATCGGTATCTACGGATTCGGTTGCATCGAGAGGCAAGTCATCATTGACGTCAAGAACATCATCACCATCATCATCGGTATCAGCAACATTACCAATACCATCACCATCGGTATCTACGGATTCGGTTGCATCGAGAGGCAAGTCATCATTGACGTCAAGAACATCATCACCATCATCATCGGTATCTGCAACATTACCAATACCATCACCATCGGTATCTACGGATTCGGTTGCATCGAGAGGCAAGTCATCATTGACGTCAAGAACATCATCGCCATCATCATCGGTGTCTGCAACATTACCAATACCATCGCCATCGGTATCTACTGATTCTGTAGCATCTAGTGGGAAAGCATCATCAGCATCTGTCACGTTATCACCATCATCATCGGTATCTGCAACATTGCCAATTCCATTACTATCAGTGTCTACTGATTCTGTAGCATCGAGTGAGAAAGCATCATTCACATCAAGAACACCATCACCATCATCATCGGTATCTGCATTGTTACCAGTTCCGTCGCCATCAGTATCTACTGATTCAGTTGCATCAAGAGGAAGATCATCTGATGTATCTTGAACGCCATCACCATCATCATCGGTATCGGCATTATTACCAGTTCCATCACCATCAGTATCTACTGATTCAGTTGCATCAAGCGGGAATTCATCTGCTGCGTCAAGAACGCTATCATCGTCATCATCTGTGTCGGCATTGTTTCCAGTGCCATCGCCATCTGTATCTACTGATTCAGTTGCATCAAGAGGCAAGTCATCATCTGCGTCAACTACACCATCACCATCATCATCGGTATCGGCATTGTTACCAGTTCCATCACCATCAGTATCTACTGATTCTGTTGCATCAAGCGGGAATTCATCAGAAGCATCAGCGACACCATCATCATCATCATCTGTGTCGGCATTGTTTCCAGTTCCATCGCCATCTGTATCTACTGATTCTGTTGCATCAAGCGGGAATTCATCAGCTCCGTCAAGAACGCCATCACCATCATCGTCAGTATCAGCATTGTTTCCAGTT
>Ga0209091_10004069_pt1 | contig 11515 bp, 4 predicted proteins | sample ArcticOcean_MG_C_6_FD_187438 | JGI IMG/M metagenome (GOLD analysis project Ga0209091, IMG submission 187438) | Marine microbial communities from western Arctic Ocean - ArcticOcean_MG_CB8_128 (SPAdes) (version 2) | ecosystem: Environmental > Aquatic > Marine > Oceanic | place: Arctic Ocean...
AGATTTATTGCAAGGCGCGAAACCGAGGGACTTTGACGTGATGACGGACGCGAAATATGAGGACATACAACACGTGTTTGGATGGAAACGCGTGAGGGTCGTTGGACGTCGGTTTAAAGTCGCGCACGTGAGAACTTTTAAACCAACGCATGGAAGGCCGTACGTGGAGGTGTCCAGTTGTACCGAAGGCGACGAGAAAAGCGAGGAAGATGTGGACGGCGGCGGCGGCGGCAAAGACGACGACGACGACGACGACGACGACGATGACATCGACATGAGTTGGCAAAGTTCGCCGAGAATGTATTTACGGAAAGACGCGCGCAAGCGCGATTTCACCGTCAATGGCATGGCGTACGAATTATTGAGGAATCTGTTGCACGACTACGTGGATGGGTACGAAGATTTGCGAGATAACATTGTTCGATCGATCGGAAAACCGCACGTGGCGTTTAAAGATGACCCTGCGAGGATTTTGAGAGCCATTCGCGTCAGCGCAAAGCGAAACATGGAACCGACCAAAGAAGTTCGCGCGACCATGCGCGCGTACGCGCCTTTACTGAACGAGTTGAATCGAGAGAGAAAGATGTTGGAAACGCGAGCGTGTTTGGCGAGAGGCTATTCGAAAATCGGCATGAAAATGCTGTGGATGAGTTCGACTTTGGACGTGTTGATGCCAACTGTAGCTCGTTTCATCAAAGAAAGAGGCGGCAAGAAAAGGACGATGCTAGAGTTTCAAAAGACTGGATTTGAACACGTTTTAGACGAGAAGAGTTGGGACGAGGAGAAGGAAGACTTTCGAACGATATTCATGAATAGCGCTGATGTCGCGGATGATGTATCCAAGAAACGAGTTCCAAGCGGCGTCACCGCCGGTGGCTTGTTTAAATTGCTGGAAAATTTCGACGAGTACGTTGGAAAAGACGTTAAATTGACCGAAGAAGGCGTTAGCGCAGAATTTCTCATCGCCACTCTCGCGACACCGATCGCGTTGTACTATTCCGGTTTAAAAACCGTTCCGAAATACTCGACGAGGAAACGGCAAGTTGAAGTGCCAACAAAGAAGAAATTTTCCCGGGGAGGAGGAGGAGGAGGAACAGGAGGGAAAAAGACGAAAACTGTCACGGAAGTTAACCCGGCGTGGTTGCGATGGACCGCGGCGTGCGAAAGAGTTTTGAGAGAACTCTCCGAAGTCGACGGGTTGATGTTGAGTTCCGGAAGAAGAAGTAACAATCAAGGCGGGAGAACGTATCAGATTATGACGAAGAGTTTTATGAACTCTTCCTCTTCTTCTTCTTCTTCGGCTTCGATCGAGTCGGATGACGACGAAGAGAAAGACGACGACTTTGAAGACGAAGATTTGATCGATTACGAGGACGAACTCGGCGGTAAGAAATACGAAGAATCTCAAGCGTCGTTGGTGAAAATCGTGTACGAGACTTTCGGCGTCCCGGAAACGGAATTCGACGAAGACAGTTTTAAAGTTTTTGTCGACGACGATGATAAATAATAGGTAGATAATAGGTAGATTATGTACTAGATGTTTTTGTAGTTTTAGAATTAAAAAGTATTCCTCGCGCTCTATTAAATTTCCTATAGGCTGCTGCTACCCCCCCCACTACGCGTGGTGTTTATTGATAGTATTGATATTTCACCGCGTCGGCGTCACTAATCTAATGCCTCTTACTACCACCACCTTCTGAAGCGCATTCATTCATCGCTCTCTCATCTCTGGAGTACGAAATCTCCCCCGGTTTTGATCGCGCCTTCATCTCGTACTCTTTGTCCTCCACGCGTAAAAACACGTGATAATGCGGCACGTCCACCGAACAGTTATCGTTCATGTCGTAATTCCACTCCACGACGTCCTTTCTGTGTTTCGTCAAGTACTCGCTGACCCACTCTTGAATCTCTTCGCCTTTCATGTCTTCTCTGCTCCACAACGTCCAATGAGAGACGCCCGGAGGACAATCGTACGGGAACATGTTCTCTTCCAACACGACGTTCACCTCCGGGTCGTTTCCAAACACCGTCTTCTCTATGTGGTCCTCCACGCCGTAATACCCGCCCATTTCGTCTAATTTCGCCACGTGCTCTCTTTTCTTCACCGTCATTTCTTCCGAGCGCATCCAATATTCCAGGCGTAAAGTGCACCCTAAAGGCGGTCGTTCGTTTTGTTTCTCATCTTCATCATCTTCAATCTTCTTCTTTTTGTTTGTGGTGGTTGTTGTGGTCACCAAATCCCATCGCGTTCGTTTACTCTTTGTCTTCTTCTCAACAGTCTCGTCCTTTTTATCGTCGTCGTCCGAAAAAAGCAACCCCGAGAGTGCTCCCGTCGTTTGTTCAGAGCTGCTGTTGTTGCCTCCTTCGTTCTTTTCGTCGCTTTTTTTCTCGCGATGATTCCGAACGACGATGAGATTCTTCTTCGTCTTCTCTCCTAAACGCATTTTGCCGATATCGCGATCGGGGTCCACGAGGACGATCATATTTTCCTCCTCTTCGTGATACAGCGGAGAAGAAGAAGACGTAAATAAAGAGGAGGAGGAATAACGAGACCTCCTTTCGATGCGCATCTCTCTCTCTCTCTTTCCTTTCTTCATAATTAATTGACGAGACTTTTCATTTTTCATTTTTTTTTGAAGACTTTTCGAGTATTTAGGGTTTTCAGCGAAGGCCTCATTTCTCTCCACAGAAAGAACACTTGTCTTAAAATCCTCATTTCAGAGTTTACTACACTTGCGGAGGAGTGCACGAGCTCTTTCTGTTTACATAAGAGAGAGAGAAGGAGCAGGAGTACAGTAGCAGCGTCGCTCTTGTCTCCTTCCGTATTTATTATTAGTAGTACCACCAGAAGAGAGTCTTCATATAGTCTTCTCTCTCTCTCTCTCTCTCTCTCTCTGATTTTACTGGAAAAATGATGGCCGCGGCATCCAACACCAACGCTCTGGCGAACGAACGCTCGAACCTTTTAGAAACCACGTGCGCGAAGAATAAAGAAGAGGGAACAAATTCACATCGAAACTCGTCCTCTTTACTAAAAAAGATCGCAAAAGCGAGGAACAAAGTCAACGTTCCATCCGCCATCGGTGGGTTCGCCATAGGCGTGAAATTCGGCTTCGTCCTCTTGCTCTTGGTGCTCGTCTGTCTACCGCGCGAGCGCTTCGACTCCTTACGAACAAATCTCGGGGAGTTTTTACCGATAAGTTTAAGTGAGCGAATGATAGCACCGGAGAGTTCGTATAAGAGAGAACACGGGATGGTGGCACACTTAGGGGCGGCGAAGCCGTTAGCCGGCGACTGGAACCCGAACGGCAAGAGCGAGAAGAGAGAGGTTAAGTACCCGAGGAAGGATTTGACGCCGAAACCGACTAAAGTCGCAATTGCGAAGAAGAAAGAGGAGGAGGAGAAGAAGAAGACGACGACGAGTAAAAGCAGCAAATCATCATCATCGTCGAAGAAGAATGATTCTTCTTCTTCTTCTTCTTCAAAACATTCGTCGTCGTCTGAATCGTCGTCGTCCTCGAAAGAAGGCAAGCGCTCGAGAGAATACGAAGGCGAGAGAGAAAAGTCATCAAAGATGGGTGAAAGAGAAGAAAGAAAAGAAGAAGAAAGAGAAGAAAAGGATGAGGAAGATAATAATCATCACAGAAACAAGAACGATTGGTACAACGGCCCAGAACCGATTCCGCACCTCATCGACCACTTGGAGGCGCACGATTTGAAGCCGTCGGATAAAGACTTGAGAATTTTAACCATCGCGAACGCCGCGTATTGGCCGTTGGCGGAGATTATGTTAGACTCTGCGAAAAGACACGCGCCAGAAATCGCCAATCGATTGACTTTCATTCTTTCGGACGAAAAATCCGTGAAGCAGTGTAAAGATCGCGTGACGAAGAGTTGCCAACACACGTGCTTCTTCGATCACGAGATGGAAGACATGTTGGGCAAGTACACGAACGACGAAGGTTCGTACAAATCGGCGTACGATTCCAACTTTGGCGTGAAATTACGCCAGTTGTGGACGTGGAGAAAAGTGAAAGCGGTCAAAACGTTGGTCGATGCCGGATACGCGGCAATGTTTGTGGACGCGTCGACGGTGTTTTTAAGAGACATGCGCGAAGACGTGTTGCACGAATTACTCGATCACGACGCCGCGCTGGTCACGTTGAGTGACTTTGGCGGTGCGACCGAGCAACACGCGACGAATACGGGTTTGATTGCCGCGACGCCGGCGAACAAAGACGCCGCTCGAGTCTTGCGCACTTGGTTGAAACGCGAAGATCCGGAAGATAAAGACAACACGGAGCAAGGCGTTTTGACGTGGGAAATTGCACCGAAAGAAAGAGAAAATGGGGTGATTATCAAAGCTCTGACGCAAGTGCAAGCGCCAAACTACGTGACGTACGACTTTAAGTCGCACTTGAACAAGGGTAAGGACGACGGCGGTAAGTTGGGCGAGGATGAAAAAGGCAAAAACGAGGAAAAACAACAACACGTGGCTGGTCTCGTGCACGCCGCGTATTGCGGATGCGTGGACGCGAAAGAATCGTTCATGTCCAGAGTGTACGAAGAGTCAAAAATGTCCTCGAAAGAACTCGGCGAACGCGGTTTGAAGCCAGAAAAAATTGAAGAAAAAGATTGCGACGTGTACGACAGGAAGAAGTTCTTGAACACGGGCCGCGCGCCGTGGGATTAAAAGTAGATAATAAAAACCGACCACACAACTTTGAAAGAAATCAATTAAATGTATCACTATAATATTAAACAAAGAATCTATGATGTAGTTTACACGACGTTACTCACTGACGTTCCTTCCCACTTCAAATACTTAACGTTCACGTCCAACGCTTTCGCTCGCCTCGCCGCCGGGGTCACAATCTCGTCCAGCTTCGCAATGGTTTCCGCCGTCACTTCGACTACTTGACCGATGACCACGTTCGCCGAGTCGTTTCCATTCGCGTTCGTCGTCGTCGTTGCATCGGTTGTGACAGTACCTTGTTGTTGTTGTTGTTGTTGTTGTTGTTGTTGTCCATCGCCTTTACTTTTGCGCTTCAAAATTTGCGCTTGTTCGAGGACTAAAATGACATCCTGCGTGGCCAGATGCGTGAGCTTGGAAATCTTCGAAAGCGTGATCACTGTGCCAATTTCCAGCGATTTCAACAACTCGCTGATCACGTCTCCCCAATACGCGGAGTAACTCATCAATCCTAAATCCGATAAAGGTTTCTCTGGCGTTCCAACCCAGCTTTCGCGTTTCGTCAACTCGTACGAAAACGCGATGAGAAATCTACCGTAGCCTTTGCGCTGGTACGGCGGCAACGTCAATATGCATGCCAAATTATGTCCCGTCTGAGACCCGTTTTTGTCTTTAGAGAAGTATCCGACGACCCTGTGTTTCTCATCTTCGCCTTTTTCGCACAAGGCGTAGAAAAGCATTTGCGAAACGTCGTGATACAAAGTCTTGTGATCGAGAAAGAGTTTTGCCAACAGACACAAGTTTTGGCAATACGTCGCCGCTCGCGCGCCGTCGACTTCAAACACCGACAGTTCTGGACGAACAATCTCTTCAACTTCTCTCTCTTCTTCCCAATTTTCACCACACATCGTTCTCTTTTCGATTTCTGCGGGGTGCCTGTAAATTTCGTTCCCGGGCGGGTGCGTCAAAGGGCAACACTTTTTATGTTTCACGAGCGTCTTGCGTCTTTTGCAATATTTCAAACAAAATTCACAAACGAATAATCTGTTATCGCTGGTGAACTCGTCTGGATACGGCGCTCGGTACCAACAGTCCACTTCAAACGCTCCCAATTGGAGAACGTCGACGTTTTTTGCATTTTTCACGATGGCCGCCGCCACGTCGTGTTGGTGTTGCTGCGTCTCCTTCTTCGTTCCCTTTTTCTCTTTCGGCTTCCCTCCTTTTGTTTTATTGTTGTTGTTATTGTTCATACTTGCACTCGTTTTCTTTTGATTCATGACGACGGCGTTCGCTGCTGCCTTATCGTTGTTGTTATTTTCAGCGTCGACATCGACGACTTCGTTTGGCGGTTCGACTATAACCGTTGGTGTCGCTGCGTCGGCGTTTCCAGCCACCACGGTCGCTAAAATGGTTGCGTTCGTCGTTCCGTTGTTCCTAGCACTCGGTGACGTGGCTTCTACGGTGCCATCTTCTCCTGCGACGACGGCAGCGACAGTAACGATGTCCCCGCTACCGCCTCCGATCTTCTCTTTCTTGTTACCATTGCTGTTGCTCATCGTTTTGTTTTTGCTCGACGCGCGCGGATGACTCTCCGAACCGTCGGCGCCTTTACTCGCGTTCGTACCACCACCACCACCATTACTCGGCTCTGCGTTTTCACCCGTCCTCCTTCGCTTCGTCCCTACACGTTCTTCTTCTTCTTCTTCTTCTTCTTCGTTCTCCTCGCCGGCGTCGGTCACGACGACTCCGCCACTTTTATTGTTGTTCACTTCTACGATACCTTCCTCTTCCTCCTCTTCAGCTCCCTCGTTCCTTTTCCTCGTCGTCGTCTTCTCCTCTAAAATCTCCATCGCTTCTTCTTCCTCCTCCTCTTCTTCCTCTTCCTCGCTCAAATGCTCGTTCGACCCGTCGTCCTCTTCCTTCAACGGCCGCATCTTAATCGCGTCCAACCACGCGTCCATCCGTTTCGAGTACCCTTCGTAGCTGCAGTAATACCGCTTAATCTGCACCACCACCGTCGCCGTATTCCCGTCGCCGGAACCGCTCTTCTTCGCCACGTCTCCTCCTTTTCCTCCTCCTCCAAAAACTCGCTGCGTTTCTTTCTTCGTCGTCTCGTGAATGACTCTCGCGGGTAAGTATTTGTCTTTCGTTTGAAACCACGAGGCGAAGGCGGAGACGCGATCGCCGACTTCGTACGCCGTATTTCGCCACTTCGCCAACTCTTCCTCATCCTCTTCCGAGGAGGAAGATTCTTCCTCTTCCTCTGAATCTGATTCTTCTTCGTCGTCTTCGTCCGTTTGAGCGGCAGTTTTTTCAGCGGTGGTGGTGTTGGTCGCCGCGCTGTTCAACGTCGTCTTCTTCATCATTCCGTCTTCATCTTCTTCTTCCTCTTCGTTTCTTCTTTCTCGCTCGTTATTGTCTTCCTCTTCAACGGCATCGAAAGCCATCTTTCTCTCTCGAATGAAGAAGACGAAGACGAATTTCGGAGAACGGGAGAGAAAAACAAAGAAGAAGCGTTTCTTTCACCAACGAATGAGGCGCGTCGTCGTCGATTTCTGTCTGTCTTTCTCTCTTAATCTCTTCGCAAAGCGTCTTCTTTCTCTGTTTTCCGCGTCGTATTTTATGAAGAATTTGCTTTCGGCAAAAACGAGATCCGCAGAAATACGCGCAAACGTGCGCGTAGTAGTAAACTTCGAAAAAGGGAGAGGATGACTACGACTTCAAACGGAACTTTTCCTTTTGAAGAAGAAAACGACTCCGAGGATATTTCTGCATCGATTTCGATCGTCCGAGACGGTCAGGTGTCGTCGCCATCGTGGACGGTGGTGGTCCCCGCACCGCGCGTTCTTTCTCCTCCGTTCGTGTTGGACAACAGAAGTTCTTCTTTATTCGCGTTCCAACTCGCGCCGAGAGGAGGATACCTGACCATCGAAAACGCTTTAGGATGGAGTTACGAGTTGCAATCACAATTATCGTATTTCCTGGACGTGCAAGCGGTCGCGTCGAGCACGGAAGTCATGGTTTCCGTGCAAAACCAGACGCACCGCGCGAACATTGGTTTTTTGTCAACCACGGAGGATGTGAAAAATACGAGCATTTTTTCTTCGTCGTATTCGTTGCGAGAGGCAAGCGAGAGGCTAACTCGTTTTAACGCGGTGTCGTTTGCGGACGAGAGCGGGATTGGGAGCGACGTCTCGGTGCGAAGCGTGAGGTTGAGAGCGAGTTCTTCGACGAGCGACGATGAAGGCGACGAAGGCGGAACGCGAGAGACGTTCGCGACGACGGGAGGGACACTTTTGCTGCTGCCGGCGTTTGGAGCGATTGGTGAGAACAACGAAAGCGATGGTGCCATTGGTGAAGAAGAAGTTACGTTTCTCTTCGACGCGAAAGATGAAGACAGCGAAAAAATGTTGATCGTTGGAGTCAGCGTCGCGTGCGCTTTGTTGGTCGCGGTACTCGTCGTCGTGTGTTACTTTGCCAAGAAACGGATGAAAAAAGGAAAGCATTTCACGGACAGAAGTGAAATAGCGAGCAAAGATCGCGTGCGTACGTGGCTACATCATCTCGAGAGGATGCATTCGAAATCGTCTCTGGGCGGTGAGAGCGGCGCGTTCGACGCGACGACGACGACGCATTCGAGACCATTCGCGCCTCTGTCTTGGAAGACATCTCGTAGCAAACGAAGAAGTAGCGGAGAAGGTGGTGGTATTGACGAGCTCGAGAACGAAACGGTAATAAATATCAGCGGAGAAATCGACGAAGGAGAAAAGAAAAAGAATAAAAACAAATCATCCGAGGCGAGACGTTTGATGGCTCCCGCGCCGTCTACGCTAGAGATTACAGGTTGCGAGGATGTGGTCCGTCGCACGTCTACTAAACCGCCTAAATCAAACGTCTCTTCGTCTATACCGACGACGGAGGAATCACCGAGAGGAGAGATGGATCGTTTACAGTTGCTGAGAAGAAGTACGAAAGATACGACGCCGGCGCATTCGCCGGCGATTTCGCGGCAAAACTCGCTGCTCAATTCCAACGAGGGAGATATGGCAGAAGGCGCGGAGGCGAGAGTTTCACTCAACGCGCTCGCCAAAGAAATCGAAAAGTTACAAAATAGCATAAAAGATGATACGAATAATAATAAGTCCAGGTCGTCGTCGTCTTCGTCGTCCAAGCTCGAATTAACTCCGGATAAAGAAGACGACGAGGATCCGTTTGAAAATTTAACCGAAGTTGAACTCGAGAAGGACGTTCGAATGTACGAGCGCCTGGGAGGTGGCGCGTACGGTACGGTTTACCGCGGTAAATTTCGCGACCGTGAAGTCGCCGTGAAAACGCTTCGAGTGAACGCTTTGCCTACCGCAACATCCGCATCGACTACCACGCCTACGCCTTCCCAGAACAACGAGGAGGTCAGCGAAGACATAAAGATGTTAAAGTCTGAGGTTGAAATTCTTCGTCTCGCGAAGCACGCGAACATCGTCTCCGTGTATGCCGCGTGTTTTGAGCCCATACACAAAGCGCTACTCGTCGTTCAACTCGTCCACGGAGGATCGCTCAACGAAATGTTGCATCGCGAAAATAACGAAAGCGTCAAACTGTCGGGTACTTTGTTACGCACAATCCTGTTGGACGTTGCGAAAGCGATGGAGTATTTGCACAGCCTGAAGCCGAGGAAAATTTTACACCGCGATTTGAAACCTCAGAATGTCCTCGTGGAAGCTAAAGTACTTTCTGATGTGCTCGAGAAGAGGCGAAAGCGGAGAGACGACGATCACGATATTTTAGACGACGACGGTGATAACGCGCCGACTCTAAAATACAAGGCGTACGTTTGCGATTTCGGTATTTCTCGATTACTCCCGCTGATGGCAAACACTTTGAAAACGAGCACTGCACATGTCAACGCGGGGACCGCGAATTACATGGCACCGGAATTGTTTACCGGACACTACCCGTGTTCGACGAAAGCAGATGTTTTCTCGTTCGGCAACATCGTATACGAATGCGCCACCGGGCGCATTCCTTTCGAGAAGTGCGTGCACTTTCGCATCGCGTTCCTCGTCGGCATGGAAGATAAGCGAAGCGAAATTTTGCCGGAAGATAAAGTTCGCGAGGATGTTCGCGAACTAATCGAAAGGTGCTGGAAAACAGACCCGAAAGAGCGACCAGACTTTACAGAGATTGTGCAAACAATTTGCGCTTTCCCGCCAAGAAGAATTTTGACGAGACGAAGGAAGAATAAGAAAAAGATTCTCCTACTGGTATACTACTACTACTACTACTATTACTTACCCGAGTACGACTGATTTGACAATTTTTCAATTGAAAACTACAACCGATACGCTACCTTGTATATTATGTTCTGATATTATATTACGCCGCGCTCTTTCTCTTTCTATTTTCACCTCTGCTACTATTCTTCTTCATCGTCGTCGTTATCTTCCGTTCCTAATATTCCATTATATGCTCCTGGATTATTCCCGGTCTCTTCAATGTCCCTAATCCATCTGTCCATGTAAGGGCACTTCTCCGGCGAGATCAACCCACCTGGCTCACATTCTTGATAGACCGGACAAATACCACACGGCACGTAACTCAGCGGCGTGTGTATATTGCTTTTCCACTTTGAAGGCACGTAGTATGTTTCGGTAAAATCGTCGCCGTCGTCAACTTCAACCGTCGCCTCTTCGCTTTCGTTTCCTCCTCTACCTTTTTTCTTTTGCTGCTGCTTCTTGTTGATGCTGCTACCTTTCTTGTTCTCCGTCGTCGCTTTCTTTTGTTTCTTGTTGCTATTCTTCCTCTTGTTATTATTCGCCGATCCTTTCTTACGTTTCTTCGTCGTCGTGTCTTCGTCCTCTCCTTCGCTGTCTTCTTCTTCTTCTTCTTCTTCTTCTTCTTCCTCGTATTCTTCTTCCTCGTCAGATTCGTACATCAACATTCCTTCAGCACCACCTCTTCGGTTCTTCCTATCGTCGATGAAATCGTCCTCGTACGCGTCCATCTTCTGTCTCCTCCTTTCCTCGGGCGTGATCATCTCCACGTCCCCGTCGTAAAACAGCGTATCCACAATCTGTATCACGTCTTCTTTCCTCAAATTCACGTTGGAGATTTTACTCTCCACGATGTGCTCATACACGTCCTGTAAAGTCACCCGTTTCTCTTTTCTGATAAAATCCCGGCACTGGTCCCGCATGATTTTCACGAACACGGCGTCAAACTCTTGATCAGTAAACCAAGCTCCACCGGTAATCTCCCTCGACGGTTCTAAATCGTACTTCATGTACACCTTTCGATTTTGCTGCGCGACGTGCTTCACGCTTTTAATCAACTTCCTCGACTCTAAGGTTTTAAAAATCTTCGTCACTTTCACCTGCGGGAAGTTCGTCTTTTGCTTGACTTCTTTCGTCCACATCCCGCAATTCCCAGCGGCTTCGATGACTTGTAACACCAACCGGTCTTCGCTCGATAACCCTCGTTTCTTGAGCATCTCTTCAGCGCTCACTCTTTTGAAGTAGCAAATCCCATTCTCGCCTTCGCCTCCTTCCGTGTGTAACGTGATTTGCTCTTTGTCCAACAAGTCGTTGATGATTTCCATTCGCACGCCCCCTTTCCAAAAGGACAAAATCTTCTGCAAGTCTTCGTCGCTGACGCCTTGATTGTTGTTGTGAGAGGCAATAGCATCGAGCACTCGTTGATTATAGTCTTCTTCTTCTTGTTGTTGGGTGTTCGTCGGAGGCATCACTATTGGGATTTCATCGTCGTCCTCGTTCTTCTCACGAGTCGCATTCGTTCCTTTCTTCGCGCGTTGTCCTCCTCCTCTCG
>Ga0209091_10004071_pt1 | contig 11514 bp, 1 predicted proteins | sample ArcticOcean_MG_C_6_FD_187438 | JGI IMG/M metagenome (GOLD analysis project Ga0209091, IMG submission 187438) | Marine microbial communities from western Arctic Ocean - ArcticOcean_MG_CB8_128 (SPAdes) (version 2) | ecosystem: Environmental > Aquatic > Marine > Oceanic | place: Arctic Ocean...
TTGTTTCTGGAATCTCAAAGAATGCTAAGAATAATAAAAGTCCCATAATCAGTATAAATACTGTTGCAGCCCCTAAATAACCTCTTAGCTCTTTGTTTTTTAAAATTTCAAGCATAGTTTGTTTTTTAACTTGTTAATAATTAATTATTTATTTGTTCAGGTTGTCAAGGTAATGTTGTAATAAAGCATCTTTTTTGATTTTTTTGTTTCTTGCTCTTGTTTCTCTTGATTTACGGTTTGTTTCTTTTTGTTTTGCTTCTTTTAGTAAAGCATCATGTATCTTTTCTAAAGGAGTTTTGTTAGCTTCTATAAGAGCAGCTTTAAGAACTTTATCGTCTTTCTTTTTTTGTTTCTCTATAGCTTTATTATTTTCTTGTTCTCTTTCACCCGTAAGTTGCCATTTGCTGTAACCAAACAATAATTGTAATCTTGTCCAGTTATCTAATTCCGCTTCTGTTGCTTGTGTAATATGCAATAATTTTCTGTAAAGTCTATCAGTCGGAAGGTTAGCAATAGAAAGCCCCAGTGCTACCGATTCCCATACTGGGTTATCTAAACTTAAACCAAGTCCTTGTTCTTCCATCTCATCTCCATTAAAATCAATATTAGATAAAGCTCTTTTAACCCTACCTAGTTTGTCTGATATAGGTGGTGCTATTGAAAACAATGTATATACAGCATCTGAATATCTAGCTCCAAAGGTACCATCTTCTTTCTTCATCTTAATTTCATATAATTTCATAGCGAAGTTTTTTACCATACTTGCTAACGCTCCGCCAACACCTAAACCTCTTATGTATGAATCAAGCATACCGTTTAAAGTACTTAACTCTTTTTCTGATAAGTTAGAATCGAGTACTGACTCATCTTCGTCATCTGCAAAAAGGGCTTGTTGAAGGTAGTTAAACGCAAAATTTTGTAAGAACAAATAGTAGCCTATCTTAGACATGTTACTTTTAGTATCACCTCTTCTATTCTTTAAATCTTGAGCAGCTTTTTCAACAATCCTAGCATACTGTGAAGGCGTGTTTGCAAACGCAAGTATTAACTTTCCTTCTATACTTCCTTGCTGACTAGATATCATATCTTGTCTTGAAGATTGCTGCGATTTTTCTGCTTGTTCTCTAAAGTCTATAAAAGCTTGTTTCCTAGCTCTTGCTGGTGACATACCATTCTTTATATGTAAATTCATTCTATTCCTAAAATAAGATGCTCCACCAATTGATATAGCTAAACTATCTGCTAGTTTTGTCATTATAAACCCATTGGCTAGTATTGCGCTTCTACTAAAGTACCCTCCGCCTTTGTCGCCTTTCTGGAAATTCATACTCTGCATAAGTTTATCGAACCAACCAGTAGCTTCCATGCTTAATCCTGAAGCTTCGCTAGCAATATCTGCCTCTAAGACATTCAGCCTAAGACCAGCTCTTCTGTCTGTTAAAAAGTCACTTTTCCATATCATCTTAACATCTGCCCACTTCCAGTTAACTATAGCCCTATATGGATTGTTTTCACTCCAATTAACAAAGTTAGTAGCGGATAATAACTGGAATGCAGCTGAACGCGTGTTCATAAACATAATCACACCTATAGATCCTTGTAAATAGTGTGCTATTTTACTGGCTATACCGTTTGACTTAGCACCCATTGGCCTTCTACCTGTTCTCATAGAATCTAAAGACTCTTGTATAAACTTTCTTTGTTTTGCTCCGTAAGCAGCTTCGATCTTATTCATGTTCTTCTCAGAAAATATAACGTCCACATTAGCTTGCCATTGAGCAAGTGCTTTACTCCTTACATCTTTTTCAATCCATACTTGAATATCCTGCTGTAATGTTGACTGACTCCAAGATTCTGTGGGAGGGAATATTTCACTCATCATTGGTAATGATTCCGCAAACCCTATTAAGTTTTTAGTATTTTTAACATGGTTAATTAACACCTTTAGATCTTTTGCGGACAACCCTGGAATTTTATGACCAGCTTTATTCCACGTATATACTCTAATTGCCATTTCCTGAGTAAATTCTGTACCAGGAACCTTTTCCTGCAAAACCTTTTCTGATATTTTAAATCTCTTTGTATTTTCCTTGAATCTTTTTCTTAACTTAACTCTAGCTGAAGTAACCGCTTGCATTGCTCTTGCATATGGATCAATCAACTTATCTTTTATAAATTGCATATCGCTTTCGCCTTGCTTACCCCATCTAATTATCGGATACAGTAAACCTAAGAAATCTTGTGCAGATGGAGGAACTATTTTAAACTTCTCCCAGTAAGACATCCCTCTTCTCATTGCTACACCTGCAATTTCACCTTTTACTTTGCTAAATACTTTTCTAGCTGCAATGCCTGAAGTACCTTCAATCATTTGATTAATCTGAGAATTCATACTAATAGAATCCTTAACTTTTGCTAATTGAACCTTAGACTTAACATCTAGTACACTCAAAGCATCTTGTACAGCTTTAATATTCTTATAAGCATCATCTGCAAAGTAAAAATCATTATAACCTTCCACATATTTTTCAACAACCCAATCAGCTTTTGCTCTAGGGTTACCGTCAGCTAGCCCTACAATATTCTCAATTTTAATATCTAAACCGATATTCTTTAAGAACGTGTGGATTGCTTTGTCTGCAACTTGTGGTCTTGCTGTTAATATATATACATTATCGTTTCCAAACTTTTTATTTCTAGCGATAGCTTTATCAAACAATGGTCCTTTTTTGCCCTCTGTTATCTTTTCAAATTCACTAAAATCAAATATAGCACCCTCATCCTCTAAAGCCTTAGATTCTAATGCAAACTGAGTAGCATTGATTTTACCTTTGGAGCCATCTGGGAGCGTATAAAGCACGTTAGATTTAGTCTGAGCTAGCGTATCATCAAAGTCCCATACAGAAATACCTTTAGGAGATATACTATTCTTAACAGCTATTGATTTAGCTGTATTGTACATTTCTTTTTTATCGTATTCCGGTTTAGATAAAGCTTGCCTGTTTGGAGTATTGTAAAAGTCTTCGTGAGCTTCACCATATTTTTCTTTGCCGTCGTAAGACACTAAACTAAATTGTATTTTACCAAGAGTGAATGCGTTGAAGTATCTTTCGAACACGTTTGTAACTCCTGGTATATAATTAGCCACAGTGATTGTACCTAAACCAGCATCTCCTAAAACCTTATCCATTTGTTCTACTGGGATAATAGCAACAACGTAATCTTTTAATAAAGCATCTCTAGAGAAAGAAGTATCTTCCATTACAATACTTTTGTAAAGTAAGTTAGCAAGAACTCTTTTTGGTAAAGAATGTTCGTATCTATAATAATCTTCTATTTTTTTATAAGTTCTACCATGTTTTTTAGATTCCTCCTCAAGCCATTTCGCCATAGCTTTCTTATTACCTATATGTTCCATACCAGGCATTTTAGAAGATCTATATTTTAGCTTAGCACCTGCCCTAAGTGGAGTTGCGCTTCCGCCTTGAACTATCGCTGCAAGATATATTATATGTTGATCAACGTCTTCTATTGTTTTTAAGTATTCAAATTGAGATACGGCAAAGTTCATATTAGCATCTGCTATTTTATCTCTTGCAGACTCAGAAAATGTCCCGTCACTATTCTCAGTTAGTTCAATATCAGCAGGACCTGTTTCAGATATCATATCTACCGTAACTTCCGTTGGCGCAGAATACTTAATCACCATGGGAATCAGTTCCTTTGTAACTAATGACGTTCTCCAGTAAACCTTGGTTGTTGCTTTACTCGGGAGCTTAACATCTCCTTCGTAATCCTTCCTTTCTTGAGGAGTCATAACTCTATAACCACGATCTATTTTTTGCATGTAGTTTTCCTGGAAATCATATGGAGCACTGTCGAATATAGATTTTTCTGTAGCTCTAGTTTTTGGTATTTTCTTTTTTGTGATCGGATCTATACGAAAATCACCATTTTTATTAGTTTTATATTTCTGTACATATTTGCCAGTTTGGTTGCCCTTAGAATCTCTTTCCATCATCAATCCAGCGCCTACGGACCCAGTTGTAGCATGTGCCTTTTGGCCAAATACTTGCATCTGTTGTAATTGCTCTTCTCTAACTTGATCTTCTGTAAAATCAGGGTTTGCTTTCTTTATCATTTCTAGAAGAGTGATTTCTGCGTGGCCTACAGCATGCGCTCTAACCTTATCCATTCTTCCCTTAGTCCTTTGATCAAGCCTAAAAAACCCAACCATAGTAGTTTCTTTTTCTCCCTTGGCTCTTTCATGGTAATTGACCAGTTGTAATAAATTTAAGTTTTCGTCTAGAGCTTTAGATATTTCATTCAAATCTCCCCTAGACACTTTTATATTTGCAATATAGAAAGGCGTCAAGTTTGCAGCAAATTGACCTACAATACCCTTAACAGTATCTTCAGAAAAATTAGGGTTATTTTCCCCATATACCCCATTCCAAATTTTCCTAACATTACCTATAGAATACCCTCTTTTCAAAATAGCCTCATTTCCCTCAATTAATCTTTGAAAGAATATATGGTTCGCCTCCTCAAATTCCACTATCTGAGGCCCAGACAAGGTGCTCATAGAATGTTTTATAGCTCCTCTTTGATATTGTATTTCTATATTTTGTACTGCCGATTCAATCTCAAATCCATTTTCCCTTAAAGTTTCTCCAATCATATCAAAAGCCATTTCTTCAGCTATAACATCGATTGCTGAATTTTTTCTTTTGTTTCTTCTTGAAGAGTTGTCTTTTGGTGTAGAATTTATATCGTTAGAGTTTAAATAACTTCTAAACAGTCTAGCGCTTTCAGCTCTGTTCTTTTTCTTTATATATCTAGGTTGACTTGTGCTTCTAGCAATCTTTTCGCCTCTAGTAAGCCCTTTGTCGATGTTATCATTATACTTATCAGTTGACTTTTTGTCCCAAGTTAATTGCTTCCCTTCCGCGTCCAATAAAGGCTCCATCATAAATGGAAACTTTAACATTACTTTTGATGCAGGAATAATTTTAACTATATCGTTTATGTTATCAGCCCAAAAAGCATCTAAGTTAGCTGCTACATCTGCTCTGTTTAACTTTGTGTCATTGTTCCAGTTAACACCTCTTTCAGCAATAGCCTTTACAATAGGCGCAATTTTACTAGATAATTCTTTAGCTAAAGCATTCCTGTGTTGCTTAGACCCAACTTCAAATTGTATATCCGAAGCAGCATAAGCATCTGCAATAGCTTGTTTAATCTTAATCCTAGCTAGTAAATCAATATGCACACTAACACCCGCGTCATTTCTTACGGTAAGTGAATCAAACATCATTGGAGTAACTGTCATGTCGCTACTATCTTGTCTAGCTTCCGCTGCTAATCTAGCTTCTAAATCTTGCTCTTCTGATAATGTTAAATCTCTTATTTCGCTTTCATTAATTGTATCTATATCAACTCTAGAGTTTCCATAAGCAACATCCCCAAACGAATTTGAATCAAGCTCAACTAATTGGCCTGAAGCATCTTTACCTGACTTAGTCTCTAAAGCGAATCCATTTTTTCTTTCGTTTGTTATGTTATGTAATAATCTTACGTTAAGTAAATCATATATATGACTTGATAACTTTCTACCTTTCCCTGGTTTGAATGTTTTAACTAAATACGGAATACCATTCATACTAGTATCCAACCCTGTTGTAAAGTTTTTGATGATCACATCTTTAAAGTCTTCAAACATTGGTAAGCTACTATATTTTTCTAATCTGTACTCAGCAAAGCTTGTATAAGCATCCCCAACCATAACTCCAATAACTAATTTGTCTCTATCAGCAACTGCGTTCCACTGAGCATCAGTAAACTTAGCATCTCCGTTAGAATCAATAGCGATTTCTGGATAGCCAAGAAGTTCTGTAGCTCTATTAAAAGCGCTGTTACCATCTTGGAATGGGGGAGTTGAACTATTTTTTATTGAACCCTTATTTTCTTTTTGTATTAAAGATCCTCCAGCTTTCTTAACTTTGCTTATCATAGCTTCTGACACTGCTGACAGTTCCATTCTTCTTGTAGCGTGATTCTTACCTAATACATAGTTTAAAGCTCTTTTAGGCGTGTTTATGGAGTAACCAAAGGCGGATTTAGCCAACCAGGTTGCCATATAGCTATCTGCTTTTTCAACACTGAGACTCTTCTCTTCAGAATACAGCATTTCTCCAATGACTTTAGTGTACTCGTCTTTAAACTGGTCACTACGGTTTTCAAATGGTCCAACAAAATCCTTGTTTTCTTCATAAGACTCAATAACCCTAGCCATTGCTTGGTCGTGTATAGCTTTAAATTTTTTATTATTAGCCATAGCTTCGGCTAAGTTTTCTGAATATGTATTTAAATCTTTTTGCGTAAGAAAAGATATGTCGTCTTGAGCGTGATTTAGTTCATGTATTAAAGTAGTCCCTGCATCAATAATACCTTCCCTTATCCTTCCTCTTATTTTATCTCCATCTGTAGTAATAAATGTACCGCCAATAATTGATCCATTAGAGTTTTTGTTGTTTAACGATTTAACTATTTCAGCTTTTACTCTTGGATTAAATTGCCCTCTTTCGGCCTCTGGTAAACTTTCTATATAGTTATTTAACTTTTCCGTATAGTTATCCCCTGCAACGTCTTTCATATCAACAGTTACAATTCCAGCTCCATGTTTAGCATTCATCTTCTTTATAACCTCAGCTACAGTTGTGTTAGCAGTAGTATTGATACTATAACTATCTAATATTTTATTACCCCAACCTCTACCATATTGCTCAAAAAGAAAATTTTCTTGTTCCTGTTGGTTCTTTTTTTCTTTCTTATTTTTTGAGTAAGGTTTTATCCCGTCTTCGTCTACCCCTCTTATCAGCGCAAAAACTTTTTGTTGGTACTTTGGTGAATTTTTAATTATATCAATGTACTCCTTCACAGATCTCTCCCTCATCTCCTCTACAACTCTAGTCCACTTGTCTCTTTTACTTATACGACTCCATCCATCATTGTTTTTTCTATCTAACTCTGCAAACAGATCAGTACCTTCTTGGCCTAATGCATCATGCATGTTGTTATAATTAATAGGAGCGCTTCGGTGAGTTGTAATTTTAGCTTTGATAACAGATAGAGACTCGTTAAACTCCTTTTGTATCTTAGGACTTTTATCACTTAAGAATTTCTTAACTTGATTACGGATCTTGGCTGGAGTATTGTGTTTGGAGTTTACCCCAGCTTCATCGTATTTATTTTGTAATTCAAGTTCTAATCTTTTTGATTTAACATAATCAATTTTTCCACCAGCCATAGCATCAACTTCTAACCCTCTAGTGTGTAGTTCTAAACTAGCATGAGATCTTCCGTGTGCTTGTTTAGCCTCCGCCATCTCCTTAGCCATATCTTCATCATGCTTAGCTTTCTCTTCTTTATTAAGATTAATATAGTCAGATGTTTTTCTTATGTCATCTTGCTTTTTATTTAAGGTTTGGATCGTGAGTCTTGTTGCCTTAATTTCTGCTAAATTAAATCCATCTCTTCTTTGGTCTGCCCTGACGTACTGCTCTGACATTAAAGCAGCGTATGCTACAGGAGGAGCATTCATTGGCCCAGCAATTATAATAGCCGCCATTGCGGTATCATCCCATTCTTCAAAACTAATTTCTCTATTTAATATTAACCCATCAGCTATTTGAGTTAGACCCATGATGCTTACCTCTTCAACAACCTCGCCGGCAACTGGTAAAAGCACGTTTGTGGCATATGAAGAAAATCTAGATAAACTATTCATTTCTACAAGCTTGCTAATATTTTTCATCGGAGCTTGCAACGTTTTTACTATCGAATTAGCATTCTGTGCAGTACCTATAAAGGCCGTGATTGTACCTTCAACAAGTGCCGTAGCAAATGCAGATGCTTGTTTTTGTCTAAAGGTAGTGTTACCAAATTGGTATAGCTCTCTAGCTTTAGAAAGCGCTTCATTATAATCTTCTTCTCCAATTTGAGAAGTAATCATATCTTTGTTTTCTAATAAGTAATCAATTTTGTATGCTGCCTCATCAGCACTGTCTTGTTGTTGTAATAAAGTTCTAAACTTGTTTGTACCGGACGTAGAACCAAACGCTCCACCAATTGCTAATTTACTTATTAATGATTGACGAGCTACTGACATTCCTTTAGTAGCCAATGCTGATCCTCCACCTGTAGCAAATGCTAAAGCTAAGTTTGCTGATTGCTGACCCCCTGTTCTAATGGCATATCTCCAAAACCCTGCATCTTCATCATCATACGCAAAATTTTGTTCTAAAGACTGAGTAGTCTCCTCTTGTAAGCTTGCTAAATTAGCAGCTTTATCGCCGTTTATTAATGTAGGAATTGTTAATGCCATATCATGAAATCCTGATTTGATGTCATTGTATAGCAAAGTACCTAAGTCATGTATTTTATACACCTCATTAAGATGATTATCTAAATCACCGTATGATAAAGAATGAGCTACTCTGGCTTTGTCTAACTCACCTGTAGTATCATTAATCTCTTGTTGAAAATTATTGTAATTACTTGATACTGTTTTAACTTGCTCTAGAAATAGAGCTCGCTTTGATTCACCCTCTTCGTTTAAATTGCCAACCTCGTCGAACTTAATAAACATTTTTGAAACCTCATTACCGTTTTTATCGGTAGCGTCCATGTATTCTACAGTTACGTTTTTAACAACCCCGCCTCCTAAATCTGCTAAATTATTTATATTACCTTGCAGTTCGTCTTTTAAGCCTGTGAGTATTTCTACCCCTTTTGTTTGGTAGTCATTTATTTTTTTTGTGTTTTCTAATGCGTCTATTTTATTAAGCACTAAACCCCCCTTGGTTTTCGGATCTGTGTCAAGACTCCCCATTGTGAAAGCCGTAAGATTTGAATGCGCTTGTAGAATCTTGTTGTCTTTAAAGTCACTTACTAACACATCACTAACTTTTTTGTGAGCAAATCGTAGCATGTCGATGTCTTCCTGCGGTAGTTTATTCAATTGAACATCCAACGCTCCCCAAATACCTTTACCGGAATCTATTTTATTAAAAGCCCCTTCTAAGTTATATATTTGGAAATCATCATTTAGGTGCTCCCCCATTTTCGCAAGAAGCTTTAGGCCTTCCTCAGACATACCTAGTCTAGTTACCTCTCTTACTATCTTTGATTTATTTAAATTTTGTGTTTCTCTATTGTACCCGCCCCAAGACTTTTTCTTTTCATCAAGTGTTAGTGGTGTGTTTAAGACTACATCACCTCGTTTAACTTTCTCCTCACTTAATTCTTTTGCAATTTCATTGTATCCTTCTCTTTTTTCTTTATCTAAAATTACTTTTTGGTCAATTGTAAGTTCAGCAAAAAGTATTTCTTCTAGCTTACCTGTTAATTTGCCGTCTACCTCGAGAAGTTCAGTCGAACCATCTGGGCGTGTTAACGTAACTTGCTTAATAACTTTACCATCATCGCTAGTTGAAGCCATAGAAAAACCTACACCGCTGTATCCATTGTTGAATGTTTTTATGTTATCATCAGGATCCCCTCTCTCCCAAGTTGTTGAATCGTCGTTAAAAGCATCAGAATAAACAAGATTCCTCATTATATCATGACCTTTCTCACTTCCTTTAATTTTATCCCAATGCGATTTAATTATATCTAGGTTTGCTACTTCCTTTTCCCTATTACCGGTGGATACCCCGAACATGTCAAACTCACGCGGCTGAAGATCTACTTCAACAATTTGAGCCTCTAACCCTAGCGCTGGAACCCCTGGCAAACGCACTATTATAGCATCACCTAAACCAGTTCTTTGTATCTGTATACCTGGGTATATAGTTTGAAGATGTTGTTTAACCACTTCTTCATCCCTGTTTATAAGAATGTTTGGGGTAATCTGTGCTTTTGTTAAATCTTTAAGCAACACCTGATCATCACTTAGTGTTGTTGGCAAGTATGCTATAATATCTCTTACAGCCTTATCTTTATCAGTAGCATCGTTATATATGCTCTGCATCTTTGTTAAGCTGTGATCTGACAACAAATTATTTGTTTCCTCCAGATGAAATCGATCAGCTCCGCTTTTATCCTTGGAAATATTGATTTTATGTAAAAGTTTTTCTTTTATGTCTTCTATGCTAGTTTCTTCATTAAAAATATTTCCTATGAATTCATGGTCATAGTCTTTAAATCCTTTGTCTAGCTCTGCCTGCTTTACTCTTTCAGTTTCCGATCCCTTTTTCGCTATTACCTGCAATTCTAGTAATTCCGATGAAGAAAACTCCGATTTGGACTCCGTAGCGATGAGAGGCGCTTTTTTGTTTGTCGTTGGTACAATTGCATCCTCCTGGTTTGTAACAACGTTTTCCTTTACTACTGTCTCAGCACCGCTATTAGTACGGCCTGCGTTAGCAACTTCTCTAAATTTTGCTAATTCAATTTCTGTGAACTCTTCCATTTATATATTTTTATGTTATTATTTTTTTCTTCTTCCGTACTTGTCAACTAAGAAGGCACTACCATAAGAACCATCAGGCATTGTCATTACTTTATATTGTCCTGTTTTTTCATTATGCTCTCCTTCATAATGATCCTGACTATCCTTAAGATCCTCTGGGGCATCATATTTTGTTGAACTTAGTGATTCTATTCTTCTCCCGTACTTGTCAGTTTTGAAGACACTCATATAAGTACCATCATCATTTGGAGTTACTTTATATTGTCCTGTTTTTTCATTATACTTTCCTTTATAATAAGGTTGGCCTTCTGGCAGCTCCTCTGGGGCATCAAGTTTTGTTGGTGAATTAGGTGTTGGTGGAGCAGGATTTTCTTTGTCTTTTTTAACTTTGATACTATTATTAGCTACTGTTTTTAATGATTCCATTATTTTCTTAACAAGCATTTCTCTTTTTTCAATTGGAGTTGCTCCAGCGTAGAACGAAGGATCGATGTCTAACACACCTGGTGCTATCAATTTGTCCGCAATTAATGAATTCATAGAGCTTGGGTTCTTCATAAACATTTCGTCTAACTGCATACTCATTGAAGATTGTTGAATTACACCCATTGCTTGACCAGCACTATTTAAAGTTCCTGCCCACTTCATAATCTGCTTAGCTTGAGGGTACGCCTTATCTGTTGGATGTTTAAAGTCTTTGTAAGAACTAAAAGCTCCATCTTGACCAGAAACCAACAAAGAACCATTTTTACCAAATTGGAATGGAGCATCTCGATCATAAACATTAGTCGCATTGATTAATATGTCTGGATCACCTCCGGAAAGCAAGTCTCCCTCAACGTCACTTAAGAAATCCGCTGCGTTAGTTTTGTATGCACCAAGATCTTTATCCATGTTTGCAAACGTCGTGTTAGCGCTATCCATAATATCTTTAAGCTCTATCCATCGGTCAGAACCTTTATCAACTTGACCAATTTCATTAGCCGCAGCTATATATTCTTTTTTTACTTCAAGAACTTTATCTTTAACTAAAGCTTGTT
>Ga0209091_10004073_pt1 | contig 11513 bp, 14 predicted proteins | sample ArcticOcean_MG_C_6_FD_187438 | JGI IMG/M metagenome (GOLD analysis project Ga0209091, IMG submission 187438) | Marine microbial communities from western Arctic Ocean - ArcticOcean_MG_CB8_128 (SPAdes) (version 2) | ecosystem: Environmental > Aquatic > Marine > Oceanic | place: Arctic Ocean...
TTTTGAACCGCTCCCTATTCTTGTAAGCAGCATCAACATCTGTTCAGGTGTAGCGTTCTGCATTTCATCTCCTATTATAAAACTATTTTTAAAGGTTCTACCACGCATAAACCCTAATGGCACAATCTCTATTTTTTTATATTTCAATAAGTTTTCAACTTGTGGAGGTGTATAGTATTCTTCCAATGAATCCAATAGTGGTCTGACCCATGGGTCCATCTTTTTATTTATATTACCCGGAAGATATCCTATATCTTCATTCACTGACACCATTGGTCTTGTCATAACTATTTTCTTATCATGATGTATAAGTTGATGTACTGCTTCTTGGCACGGGAATAACGTTTTTCCAGTACCGGCAGGCCCTACACCTATTATTAAATCAGTATCTCTATTCTGTAATTTTTCAACGTATAAACATTGATTGTCGTTTTTAGGTAAATATAAATTCGAATTTATATTCTTTGTTTTCATACTTACATAACCACGTGTATATTTCAATGAATTAATACACATGTAAGGAACAAGGAAAATAGATAAAGATAATTTCGCTATTCTCATTTTATATAATAATACATTTTATTTTAAGGTTAAGATATGTCCTATTACTAACCATAACCACCATAAATTTTGATTATTTCTTATATAAGATGGAGGTGTAATTATTCCTATAACTAAACTAAAAAAATAAAGAAAGATTAAAAAAGTATTATAACCGTCTTTAAAATATGAGATATAATGCAGTGGGACATGAATGCAAGATAAATAAAATACAGATAACCATGGTTTAAAAACCCATATAATATGAAGGATTAAAGAGTATATTAATCCTATATCTTTACGTATATGATATACAGAAAACAACACCAATATATAAAATCTATATACAGGTTTAATTTTATATAAAGTTAAGAAACTAATGATATAATTTCTTGTTATTATTAGTTTGTCGTGCAATAGGTCTGTAAATCCATGTAATGCTATGGTAGAAATTGCTGTTGTAACAAGTGTATTATTTGGCGGATTTAATAATTTATCATTCAATAAAGTATGTATTTTATTATTAATTATAAAAGGTTGTTTTTTTAAATGACGCATTGAAAATGTATTAAATGCAAATGTATTAGTTAATAAGGATAAAATTAATAGTATTCTCATTAATTAATTGTTTTATAATTCATTGTATGAAATATCGCATTCTGTGATATCTGTTTCTGTGATATCTGTTTCTGTGATATCTGTTTCTGTGATATCTGTTTCTGTGATATATTGTTTAATATCACATTTTGCTATTATAAAATATCGTTTATATATTTTTGCACCATATTCTGTGTAACCTTCTGATTTTCTTATAGGTATCATTTTATAGTTGTAATTTTTTAATACTTGACGTGTTATATTTAATAACGGCCATCGCTGATTAGTTTCAGCATTTTTATGTAAGCATGTATTGTTTGATGATTTTAGATAACTTTTTAGAATTGGTATCTCGGCATAAAGTTCTTTATATATATCTTGGTCTAAGAACATGTCTCTTGGGACAAGTTGATCTTCTAATTCATTATCATTATCAAATGGCAATCCTAATCTATTTAAAAAATTCTTAATATCAATATTCATAGTATAAATTAATAAATTTATATATTAATTTATACACTATTCATTTTTAATAATATATTTTCCATTAATTATTTCATATTTTCCAATAATTGACGGATTAACAATATTATTCATAACTTCTTCATGTTTATAAATATACCCATCGTTATCTATATATTGTAATATGCCTCCTATATCTTCGCACCATACCTCTTTATGCGATATTACATTAGTTTCATTTAGATTTACCACGCCATGCGGAACACCTTTAATATGAGTTCCGCAATAACTGCAACTATTTTTTTTACGTCGCGAACATTGTTCACCATTTGCACGTTTTGCAATGCATCGATCCGATAGCGATACGCTATTTTTGGTACGTTTTCGTTTCATAAAATCATCCTTCGTAATTTCCATAGACCTTGTTGAGTTTAAATATATAATTATATCATTTATTTTAGTTTCACTAGAATCATTCTTAAGTTCAGATACTTTTTTTAGGAGTTCGGTTTTAATTTCAGTAATATACATTTCAGCCTTCTTATTCAAACGGGATTCCATTGTTATTAATCATAACTACACTTTATTATATTTCAATTTATATTATTAATAAAGACTTTGTGTATTTTGATCAATATCACTATAACTCATAATTATAATATTTGTATTGTCTTTTATCGTAATATTAAATCCTTCAAATACAATATTATTATTTTTCACTATGTTACCTACAAACACTGCGTCATTATCTAAAGCCCAATTGCCTTCAAAATCTCTCATTCTTCTGTAATTTTTTATTTTTTTTTTTTCTTCTTTAGATAATGTTTTATCTTTTAACTTAATTAATTCTACATCACTAAAGGTTGCTTCTTTGTCTTTATTTGAATTTAATAATCCTTTTATTGAGTCATAAAATAATGCTACTCTTATTATACTTGGATTAATATTATCAGTTTCCCAGTCACTGGGATTAATATAACGTTTATAATTGGTTAAACTAAATCTCAATGCTTTTTCAAATGTATTAAAAACATAGAATGGTCCTGTGCTATTCCATATACTCGATCTAATAATATTAAAAACTAATTGAAAACTCACAATCTCTGAACTAGTATTTCCATTATAAAATACAGAGGGCGATTGTATCGTTTTATTATTAATATCTTTTAGGAAACACATTTTATTATTTTTTAAAAAGACTTCGGTAGTTGATTCTTCTATTTTATAATTGTATACACTTTTAACATTAACTATTTCATCAATAGTCGTCCACCACAATATATTGTCCGACTGTAATTTAATTGTATTATAGTTACTATCATTCCGAGTTGTTTTAATATACACCAATAGTTTGTCGTTTTTGTTTAAATAACCTACTATTTTAAAACTATATGTATTTGTTAAAATCTTATTAATATATTTAGTTACATCTTGATCAATACTAAAAGGAAGTGACAAACTATTAGTATCAGAATATTTGTATAAAAGATATTCTAAAAAGGGACGTAGTCCTGTTGTATTTATTCTATAAATACAAAATATTAATTTATTATATACACCTTTAGGTTTGACACTTATTAATGTATCTTCTATCTGATAATGATAATATTTATCTGTATTTTGCGTTTCATATAAATTTATTTTTTTAGCATTTGAAGACATATATATACTGATAATATTAATCTTTATGTTTAATTTGATCTTTGGTAACTTCTTCTCTACTTTCCATAATATATTTTGTTAATTCCTCCACCATTTCGTTATCATTTTTATAAAACTGGTTTAAACTTGTTAATAGATGTTTTTTACTTAATGGAGCTTTAGATTTTACCTTATTATAAACAAGTTTTCCTGTATTTATATCAAATTCGTCTATATTATTTGTTTTCATTATAAGTGTTAATTTTTCTGTTAAAATCTTTTTTTCCTTTCTATTGTTTGCAATCTCTTTTTGAAGCATTTTTATTTTCTCGTCGTAAGTGATCCAATTTTTAATTAAAACTACTACTTGATTATCGCTCATTTATAAATTAGTTTGTTATTAATTTTAAACTAATTTATAAATTTTAATTTATCTAGATCTTGTTTATAATGTATTTTACATATTAACCCTATATTATGTTTGACACCTTTATTCTTACATTGAAATCCTTTTTGCGTTAAACAAATGCATCTCATTTTAATATTCTCTTCCTTTTCCTTTAATAAAATTAAATGTTTTTTACAATATAATTCATTACAAGGGTTATAACATATTTTGCCTGATTTTGTTTTATATTTACATTTAAACATTGACATACAATGTTTCTCAGGAAAATTCACACCTATAATTTTACCATATGAAACGTTGAAAGGTAAAAGTTTATTTTGAATATTTCTACAGTAAGGACAACGCAACTCTTTTAAATTTAGTCTTCGGTGGTGTCCAATCATATTACCATGTCCGATTTTTTGATAAACAACCTCGTTATATATGGCATTATAGTTAAATTTATGACTACAATTTAATGTTATATGATTTACTTCTAATTGTTCTCCTGATATTAAGCAACAATTATCATTATTATCATTGTTATCATTGTTATCATTGTTTAACTCTTCCAAAAAATTTAAATTACCTTCAACAATATAATTCATTACATAATTGAATAAACTTTCTTTATACTATATTACATAATTGAATAAACTTTATTTATTCAATTATTATACTATATTACATAATTGAATAAACTTTATTTATTCAATTATTATATAATGAGTAAAAACTGGGGGACCGCAACATGGTTATTTTTACATTCATTTTCTTGCAAAGTAAAAGAAGAACATTTTGATTCGATAAAAAACGAAATGATAATAATATTCAAAGAATTATGCCAAGTTTTACCTTGTCCATATTGCCAAGAACATGGTAAACATTTTATCGCAACTAATGATTTTTCTAAAATTAAAACAAAGTTTGATTATATCGTAATGATATGGTCATTTCACAATAATGTTAATAAAAGAACAGGTAAAAATATTTATACATTTGACCGTATGAATATATACAATAAAAGTATTCTTAGAAATGTTATTATATATTTTGAAATTAATTTTATGAGACCATTTAACAACCAACGTTTACTTATGGATAGTTTAGGTAGAGATAGAGCAGTTAAACATATTAAAACATTTATCAACAATAATAAAGATAAATTTATCTTGTAGATTAGGTTATTAATTCTCCATGTTTATATACACGACATTTAAATTGTGTTTCTCTTGGTTTAGTACATACTGAATTATCACTTATAAACTCGCTAAAATATAATAACTTATCAAGTTTGTTATTAATTAATAACTTATACCATAAATATCCCATTATAAATCCAGATATACCTACAAAAATAATTTCCATTGCTCCTGCATAACATTCATTATTCTTTTGTATAGTTATTTTTTTATATCCATTCAATAAAAATAATAACAACAATCCTATTATTATTTGCATGTTTAATTTATCTATTTTCATCATTGGAAACAAAAGATAAGATAGTGTGTATGTAATGATATTAGATGCTAATGCTGGGTTATTATCACCATATAACATTCCTTTACATTGTGTCGTAATTTTTTTTTTTGGATTAATTTTTAAAATAGTTTGTGTTATAATAGTTGAAAATAATGCACCTGTAACCCATATTACCCCTCTTAAATCCTTATTAATTATAGATATAGCCATAAAAAAAAGAGCTAAAAATATGTGTGAAAATTGAAAGTTATCTAAAATAGGATTCTTTGACTCTGGGCCAGGTAATTTGATTAAATCAGGTATAGAATCAGTCATTATATAATATTAAAATATTAATTATAATATCAATTATATTATTTATATACAGCAGTAAATTTAATTGCTTATAGATTTAATGAACTATATTTATCTAGAAAATCTAAATAATATTGATGATTATCTTTAGGATAAATAAATTCTTTAATACATACTTTTAACCTAATGTAATTTTAAGATCTAACTCACATATTGCTATTATAATGTAATTAATTGTCTATTAATTTATTTAAATTAGATGATTTAAATAACTATTGATAAATATATTTAATGGGAATACCTAGTTATTATTCGTATATTATTAAAAATCACCCTAACATTCTTAAGAAATTAAATAATGAATTAAAAGTGGACTATCTTTATATAGATAGTAATTCTATTATATACGATTTAGTTAACACAATGAAATACAATAATAATAAAATTGCGTTTGAAAACACGCTTATATCCAATGTCTTTAATAAGCTACTAGATTATATTAACTTATTTAATAACCCAAAAAATGTAATCATCGCATTTGACGGGGTCGCACCACTTGCTAAATTGAATCAACAAAGAACTAGACGTTATAAATCACACTACCTTAACACAATCAATGATTGTATACATAACAATAATGCACCCAAATGGAGCACCGTTGCCATTACACCAGGCACGCAATTCATGAAATCGCTAGATACTAAATTAATTGATATGTTTAGTTCTTACGACAATGTTACATTATACGGATCGGATATTCCGGGTGAAGGAGAACATAAACTATTTGAACACATCAGAAATAATAATATTATTTCTGATGATTCTAATATTATTATATACGGTTTAGATGCGGATCTTATTATGCTTGGATTAAATCATTTATCATATTGTAAAAACATGTTTCTATATAGAGAAACTCCCGATTATTTAAAAGATAAAGAAAAAAAAATACTTAATCTATCTATGCTTGCTGATGCCATTATTAATCAAATGACGGATACATACAATATAACAAAATTATATGATTATATTTTTTTGGGTTTATTACTAGGTAATGACTTCATGCCTCATTTTCCAGCTATTAATATACGGACAAATGGTATTGATATTTTATTGAATCATTACTATAAAATTATAAAAAATGACGAGTATATTTTTAATGGAACAGAAATTAATTGGAAACTATTACGCACATTTATTGAGTCATTATCAGAAAAAGAACACGAATATCTACTAGAAGAATATAAAATAAGAGAACGACTATCTAAAAAATATTTACCAGATAAAACAATTAAAGACAAAGAGAATAAATTACAATCTATTCCTATATACGAAAGACAAGATGAGAAATATATTAACCCATATTGTGATAAATGGGAAGAAAGATATTATAAAGTATTGTTTAATATTTACATAAATGATACTAAGTTAAAAGGCATATGTAAAAATTATTTAGAAGGTCTTGAATGGAATTGTTTATATTATACAACAGGGTGTCCTGATTGGAATTGGTGTTATAAATATCATTATCCTCCCTTATTAAAAGACTTGTTAATATTTATACCGCATTTTAAAACTAACTTTATAGAAATTAAATCACCTAATCCTATTTCTCAGATTGATCAATTGAAATATGTATTACCTAAAACACAATTAAATTTATTACCTGAAAATGTATATGAAGAAATAAAAGATAACGAGTGGTATTCAAACGACTTTGAATTTAGGTGGGCATTTTGTAGATACATTTGGGAATCACATATTTTATTTTAAGTAAAAGTTTTGAAGACGGACTCCAATGCCTACACAAAGTATATTCAAGTTGAACATACTTGTCATGGTCCTTGTTGTTTCTTCTATAATGTTGTTTCAATTAATAAATTCAATTGTTGTATGACATCAAATCTTGGTAATATCTAACAAATTGATAACTATTAATATTCTTGGTATTTGTCTCGATATCGTCACTAACATTATATATATTGAAGAATTAATTTAAATACTGTATACAGTATTTAATTAAATTAAATGGATAAGGTTATTATTACAGAATTAAACAGACAGAGTTTTATGGAAACTATTAATAATAACAATGGACTATTTATTGTTAAATTTGCTGCTTCGTGGTGTGGTCCTTGTAAAAAAATTGCAAACTTCGTAGATGTTCAATTTAAAAATACATCTGAGAATGTTACATGTGCAACTATTGATGTAGACCAGAATTTTGATTTATTTGCGTTTTTAAAATCCAAAAAAATGGTTAAAGGTGTTCCTGTTATATTAGCTTATAAAAAAGAAAATAAAAATTATAGTCCCGATTTTTCAGTAAGCGGAACAGATAAAGAACAATTAATTAATTTTTTCAAAAGTTGTGTTGATTACGTAAAACAACTAGAGTAATAATATTATAGAATATGAATGCTTATTTAATAATATTGTACAAAAATAAAAACTAATGGTAAAAACAATTCAATTAATTATTATGAAATCTTGTGGATATAAATTTATTCTACACATTAGTAAAATGCTAATTTAAGACCTATTTATATAATTCTAAATATTGTATTATATGTATTTTATTAATATGATATTAATACATAATTAAATAAAAAAAATTATGTATTAAATAATAATGGAAGATAATCTTGATTTAGAATTATCTAATTATAATTTTAATGACCTAGTTATTCTATTTAAATTAAATAAAAATTTTACACAAGAAGAACTTAAAGAAGCTAAAAATATTGTTTATGCTTTACACCCGGATAAATCAAATCTAAACAAAGAATATTTTATATTCTTTTTAAAGGCATATAAACTGTTATTAAAGGTAGCAGAATTTAGATTTAAAAAAAATAATAATAACGAGTATGATTTAGATTTTGACAGTATTAAAGAGGAATATTTTAATGAGTCAGAAAAGAAACTAGCCAAAGAATTCACTTCACGCGAAAATTTTAATAAAAGATTCAATGAATTATTTGATAAACATGGAAATAATATTAATGATGACGGTATTGGGTATGGTGATTGGTTAAAATCGTCAGAAGACATGAATGATTCATATGAGTCTCGTAAAGAAAAAAGTAGAGCATTATCTATTAAAAGTAAATTAGAAACGTACAACTTTAATAATACTAACAATTATGGTCTTATTGGTTCTAATGTAAATAATGGTGGTTCAGATCTAAAAGATGTTTATACAATAAATTCTGTAATTGGAGTTTCAGAAAAAGACTTGGATAATATACAAAGATGTAAGTCAGTTGAAGAACTAAAAAGAGAACGTAGCATTAAAAATGACCCATTAAATGATATGTTATCAAAAGAATACTTTAAAAATAAACAGGACGAAGAGGATACAGAAACCAGTAAGAGAGTTTATGATTTAATAGTTGATGAAGAAAACAATATGAAAAACAAGGATAAATTTTGGGCTAATCTTAAACAATTAAGAAACTAAAATATTTTTATATATTATATGAATAAATATGTCAAAATTATTTTGTTTATGATAATAGTATTTCCTTTTAAAGAATTAATTAAAAAATTGGATGATACGGAATTTAACAAAAAATTTAAGGATGATTTGGATATAGTAAATGAATATTTAATTAATGGAAAAAATGTATCCAAAGTAATTCATAGTATAAAACCTAAATTGTGGATATATGTACCATATAAGGTAAATTCTAGAAAATGGGAGTCATTTTATTCAAGAAATAATGAACATTTAAATCAACCATATATAAATCTTACGATAAAGAGCATTATTGATAAATGTAATTATAGTTTTGATATTGCGTTAATTGACGACAATTCATTTGAACATTTGTTTTCTAAGGAAGAGTTGGAAATGAATAAATCATTATTTAACAAAAATAAACATGCCGAATATATTAATATGTTACTAATAAAATACGGTGGTTTTGTTGTACCATGTTCTTTCTTGTGCACAAGAAATTTAATTGATTTATATAATCATGGAATAACACATTCAGGGTGTTTTGTTGTTGAAAATGTTTGTAATAATCCGCATGGTAAAACATATTGTCCGGATCCGTCATTTATAGGTTCAACACAAAATAATAAGGTTATTCATAAACTTCTACTCTATACACAAACCATTAATAAGGAACAATCTGATGAACATATTTTTCTAAACAATATATGTAACTGGTGTTTGAATGAGGTTAATAACAAAACCATGTCGTATATAGATGGTTCTTTAATAGGCGTAAAAAAAACCGATGGAAGTCCAGTTCATATAGAAGATATAATAAATACGTCAATACCACAATTAAGAAAAGACTTATTTGGAATTTATATTAATTCAAATAAATTAATAAAACAACATAAATATTCATGGTTTACATATTTATCAGAAGATAAGTTGTTATCTTCTAATACTGTATTTACAAAATATCTACTGAACTCATATTAACATAATAAATTGGAACATACCTTGATTTTTCATATACTACATGTGTATTATATGCAATATTGTTAAAGTTACATATTTGTCTTATAATCGTAATAAAATTATTATATGTATTACAATTATCCAAATAATTCAACTTAGATTTATAATAATGCTCTCTCAATCGAATGAGAAAAATTTGCAAATAACTATTATAAATCAATTTTTTATATAGTATATTATTAATAATATAAAAATTATTTTCTTTATTACAATATGTATTTAGTAATTCTAATAATATATTAAAGGTTCTGTTGCTATGTATTACTTGTTTGTTCATATATATTACTTATTTTAACTATATCATTAACTAAAAAATACAATTCTATGTCACTATCATATATTGTATTAATAATTGTTATATACTTACATATAATTTTTATAATTTCATATTTAATTACCTCATTCAATTCTTCCTCTTGTTTTATATAATTGAAATAAGTGTCTAATATATCTGATACAGAATATCCTTGATTGTATATATTTATTATTATTAGTATAGCTTCTTGTATGTCTTTATTATAAACACACGCATTAGTAAATTTCCTCCATATTTTATTTTCTATAATTGTTGCTATATATTCGACTAGTTCAACCGAAGTCTCTTGGTCTAATAAATAAATTTTTTCTAGTAAGTTTATAATATTTTGCATTGAATTATCGCTTAATTCAATAACTTTTTTTAATGCTTCGTCTTCTATTTTAATATTTTCATTTTTTATAATATGATTAGCTATATTAAACTGATGTTGGATGGTCGGTTTATTTAATTTAATACATAATAAACGAGATATTATTCCATTTAAAACTTTTTGATGATTTACACAAGCAAATATAAAATTCACTTTATCTTTATATTTATCTAAGTTATATCTGAATACTTGCTGACTTTGTTCATTAATATTATCTATATCGTCTATCACTATAGTTTTTTTTTTATTTTTTATAATACTGTTTGTTAAACAAAAAGTACTAATTTTTTGCATCACTATCTTAAATATTTTACTGAACCGACCTTAAATCTATTAATCAAATATTTAATATGGTGTTTTTTGTGGCAATATGAAAAAAAAATTATGCCATTACTTGCTAAATATATTTTTTGACTCTTTATATACTTCTTAAATTTATACATTGAATTTGTTTTTTTTATTTCTAGAAAATCTCTGCCTAGTCGATCATTTAATTTGCTTTTGGTGTAAACCATTCTTAACATAGATTGAAACCTATAAATTTTGAGATCAAGTTTTTCTTTTTTAAAAAAATCATTTAAAGTTTTTTCAAAAAATTTTGCATTTTTATTTATTTCACTAAAAATCTTTGATTTATTTTTTTTAATAAAATTTAAAACATTATATCCCACATAAGTAACCATTGAGTTACCAGAAAATGTTCCTCCAAAAAAAACTTTAGTTTTTAATTTTTTTAGCTTTTCACTAATAGATTTTGATACTGAAATAATACCTATTGGTAAACCAGCTCCAAAACATTTTCCAAAAGTAGTTATATCTGCCTTCACATTAAAATATTTTTGTACTGATGAACAGTTTGTTCTTATACCAGTTATCATTTCATCAAAAATTAATATAATTTTATTTTTTTTTGAATAATTTTCTAAAAATTTAAGAT
>Ga0209091_10004074_pt1 | contig 11511 bp, 11 predicted proteins | sample ArcticOcean_MG_C_6_FD_187438 | JGI IMG/M metagenome (GOLD analysis project Ga0209091, IMG submission 187438) | Marine microbial communities from western Arctic Ocean - ArcticOcean_MG_CB8_128 (SPAdes) (version 2) | ecosystem: Environmental > Aquatic > Marine > Oceanic | place: Arctic Ocean...
TAAATAAAGAAATTATAGGTAATATACTGATAGTTATAAATATAGGTATCCTAATTGAAAAATTTTGATTATATGTAAACAGTCTATTCATTTGAATCCTTAGCTAAATAATATTCAAAAATTTCTTTAGAAATTATTTTCGATATTTTTTTACTATCACTGTTTCTATCTTCAATCATAACAACTAAGGACATAGTATTATTTTCTTTTTCTACATAACCACTAAACCATGAAATCAATTTATCAGAAGTTTGTGACGTTGTCTGAGCAGTACCAGTCTTCCCTCTAATTATATGGTTATTATTTTTTAGTTGATAAGCTGTTCCACCAGCATCATTTACAACTGAATACATACTTTCTTTAATTCTATTCCATGTATAATTATGTATTCTATTAATCTTTTTAGATTCTGTAACTGATGATTTTACTAGTTTTGGAGGAAAAGATATACCATCCATTGCAATAATATTTATCAAATTAATAACCTGTAATGGCGTAACAAGGTTATCACCCTGACCTATAGATAAATTAGGCATAGCTCCTTTTCTGGACCAACCTTTTCTTGAATGCTTACCGTTCATCCATTCACTACTTGGTACACGACCTGCGGTTTCATAAATATTAATATTTGTTTTATTTCCAAAACCTAAATCTGTTGCAAAATTATAAAGAGTATCAATTATATTTGTATGTAAATCTTGATATTTTAGCATCATATCATAAAAATAAACATTGCATGATTGCTTTATAGCATTGTGCAAATCAATTTCTCCATGTCCTTCTTTTTTCCAACATGTCTGTATTTTTGGAGTTCCTGGATTACTAAAATCTTCTATTTCATAACTTCCATCACAAAACACAAATTTGTCTGTTGAAAATAAATTCATTTCTAAAAACATTAATGCAGATACAAGTTTATACATCGAACCAGGTGGGTAATCCCCTGCTGTTGATCTGTTCATTAATATTTTTTCATTCTCCCATTTATCCCAAGTTGCATGCTTTAATGGCCCTATAAACTCTTTTAATGAATAATCAGGCGCACTCGCCATAGCTAATACTTCTCCATTTTTAGGGTTCATACAAATTATAGACCCTTTATAGCCATTTAATAAATTTTCAATTTTTAATTGTAAATCGTAATCAATTGTTAATACTATATCCTCTCCTGGTATAGCTTTAGTATTATTTTGAGTTTTATCTACACCGTAATCAAAACCAAATGTATTTACCAAACGAAATTCTTTTCCTTTTTTACCTCTTAACTTTTGCTCATATTTACTTTCAATACCATCAACTCCATATGTATCATTATATGCATAACCTATCTTTCGATCCCATAGTTCTTTGGTAATTGGTCTTAAATATCCAAGTATATGTGAAAGACGGAGAGTATCCGGATAATACCTAGATGTAATTTGTTTAAAGATTAATCCAGGAAAATCTAATTTACGCTCTTCAATTTTTGCTTTAGTTTCAAAATCGATATAATTAATAATATTAATACGATTATTTGAATTATATCTTTTAGTCTTTTTTACAGTATCGATTAAATTAGATTTATTAATAATTATATTTGATCTTTTTTTAGCATTTAAAATTAAATCATAAAATAATTTTATATTAAAATTTTCATTAAAATATAAAGGAGAAATTTCTACGGAAAATGTATTCCTATTAGATACAATTATTTTTTTATTTCTATCTAAGATAAAGCCTCTTGGCGCATCAAGATCAATTTCATTGAATCTATTTTCATTAGATTTACGAATATAATCATCACTATTTAAAACTTGAATAGAAAAGTACTTAATAAATATTAACACTAAAATAACAATTATAAAGTTGAATATTTTTTTTCTTCTATTCCTTAAGTTGAAATCGTTATTTTTCAATTATAAAAAATCTCCTTCTAAATAAAAATCTAATTAAAAAGTATGTTGCAACTGTTATAAAAGTATTTATTAATGAATTTTTTATAATTAAAAAAAAATTTTCAGAACTTGTGATAAATTCATTAGAATAAAAAAAAATAAAAATTGAAATAATTATAAAAATATATTTCATATAAATGTTTTTGATTTTTTTTATATTTCCAATAGCATACCCAAAAGAAATAATTAAAATTGATGTAATGCCTAAATATTCATATTGAATTAAAAAATCCTGAAAGATACCTAAAAAAAAACTAATAATAATAATTGTGATTCTACTGTATTTAAAACCACAATATATTATAATTATAATAAAAAAATTTGGTGATAGATTACTAGAATTATAGTATATGATTGGAGCATAAAGAAGCAGTAGTAAAAAAAAAGGTATCATTCAACAATAAAAACATTATTAATACTATTTATATCTGCTAATATTTTAACTTTTATATCTAACTCATGCTTTTGCGCACTATTTTTAATTGAAATAATTTTCGCTACAGGTATATTAGGCGCAAAAACAGTAGAGCTATTTGAAGTATATATTGTGTCGCCTGGCTCTATTTCTTTTTCATACTTTTTAGAAACTGATGCCATCATTCCATTATTTCCGTTTATGTATGAAAATTGACCCTTAATTCCATTGTTTGTCGTTACAAAAACATTGAAGTTTTTATCTGTTATTTTATGAATTTGTGTATTATAATCATTAATAGAAAATGTTCTACCAATTAAATCTCCATTAAAGTTTATAACGCCCTTAGAATCTTTTGGAACACCATCTTTTAATCCAATATTAATAGTAAAAAAATCTGCTATACCGGAAAATGAATGCTCAATAATTCTTCCTGGTATAAAATTATAATTTGGAATTAACTTAGATAACTTATCATCATATTTAAAATATTTTTTTGTGTCCCTCAATCTCTGTTCTAAAACTTTATTATTTTCTGAAATAATTTTTAGATTATTCATAAGAATAATATTCTCTTCTTCTAAAGAAGATAATTTATTAAATAAATCTTTTGGAGAATATATAATAGAAAATAGATTGGAAATATTAAATCTAACTTTTTTTATATTATTTGTATCTTTAATTAAAAATAATAAAATAGATATAAGACAACATAGAATAAAAATTAAAAAGTCTCTATATAAGTTATATATTTTTTTCATCCTTTATTCATTCAATAAAATACCCTTATTTAAATATCCTTTGATGTCATCTAAGACTATACCTGTGCCTAATACAATTGATAGTAATGGATCTTCAGATATATTAACCGGTATCTTAGTTTTATTTCTAAGATAAATATCTAAACCATCTAGTTTTGCACCACCTCCAGTTAAAATAATACCATTTTTTAAAATATCTGCAGAATGTTCAGGAGGAGTATGATCAAGGGCCTGTTTAATTGCATTATATATTTGAATAATAGAGCTATTAAGAGCCTTGTTTATTTCATCTTTAAAAATTTTAACTTCTTTAGGCACACCATGTGTTATATTCTTACCAATTACTTTAATTTTCTCTGAGTCTTTGTATTCAATTGCAGAGCCTACTCTTTTTTTAATATTTTCAGCAGTTCTCTCACCAATTTCTATATCATGATTAGCTCTAAGGTAATATTGAATAGCTTCGTTCTGTTCATCACCAGCGTGATTAATTGTTTTAAGAGATACAGTTCCATTTAAAGATATAACAGCAATTTCAGTTGTGCCTCCGCCTATATCAACAATCATATGACCTTGTGGTTTAGAGACATCTATTCCTGTACCAATAGCAGCAGCCATAGGCTCGAAAATTAAATAAACTTCACTTGCATTTACTGATTCAGCTGCTTCTTTTACTGCCCTTCGTTGCAGATCAGTCACTCCAGAAGGAATACATATAACTATTCTCGGTCTAGAAAAACTACTTATTTTAATCTTATTAAGAAATGATTTAAGCATTTCCGTAGTCATTTCTAAGTTTGCAATCACACCATCTTTTAATGGTCTAATTGTTTCTATTGCTGAGTGAGTTCTGCCAAGCATTTCATTTGCCTCATAACCAAATGCTATAATTTTATTAGTAATAGTATCTTTAGCTATGATAGAAGGTTCATTTAGCACAATGCCTTTGCCCTTAATTAAAATCAATGTATTTGCAGTACCTAAATCTATCGCAATTTCTGTTCTTCTAGTAATATTATTAAAAAATGAAAAAAAATCCATTATTTTATTCCTTTAATTTTTAATGAAAAAATAATCTTTGACCAGTAAAAGTCATGGATACACCTAATTCGTTTGCTACTTTAATAACTTCTTTATCTTTTATTGAACCACCTGTCTGTATAAAATGTTTTATTCCAAAACTATTAGCTATTTCAATACAGTCTGAAAATGGAAAAAAGGCATCAGAAGCTAAAACTGCATCATTTATACTTAGTCCATTCTCTCTAATTTTCTGAATGGCAATTTTTACAGAATCTACTCTTGACATTTGTCCTGCCCCTACACTTAATATTTGATTTTTGTTAGATATAGCTATTGCATTAGATTTAACATACTTAACAATTTTCCACCCTAACTTCATAGCCTCTAGATGTTTTTGTTTAGGCTTTATTTTTGTTACTACTTGCCATGAATTCGTGTCTACTATACCTTTTGACAGAGTTTGATATAGCATTCCACCCATTACAGAACGTATTGAAAAATTAGAAAAATTAAAAGCTTTATTATAAATAATTACCCTTAAATTTTTCTTCATTTTAAGTATATCTAAAGCTTCTGGCTCAATATCAGGACATATAATACATTCTAAGAAAGGTTCAATAATTTTTTTTGCGGTTGCTATATCTAATTTTTTATTAAACCCTACTATGCCTCCAAAATAACTAATAGGATCACATGATACAGCTCTTTCAAAACATTCAATAAGATTTTTTCCTTTAGAAAAACCACATGGATTTGAATGTTTTATAATACAGCAACAAGCTTCTTCAAATTCTTTTACTATTGATATAGATGATTCCATGTCAAAAAAATTATTATAAGATAATTTTTTTCCTGATAATTGTTTCCAACAGGATGATGCTTTATCAGTATAAAAAGAAGCTTCTTGATGAGGATTTTCACCATACCTAAGATCAAAAGATTTGTTTAGTTTAATATTAATAGAATTAGATAAAGAATTTGAATCTTTATCCTCAATGAATTTATTATAAATAATTGAATCATATTTAGAAGTTTCTAAGAAAACTTTTGAAGCATATTCTTTACGCTTAGCACTAGTCAACAATCCATCATTCTTTAAAGAATTAAGCATAAAATCATTATAATCATCAGGACTACAAATAGTAATTACTGAATTATAATTTTTTGCTGCAGCTCTTAACATTGATGGTCCACCCACATCTATATATTCAATTAATTTATCAAAAGGAATAGAACTATCTGTAGCCATGTTTTCAAATGGATACAAATTAACTATAATTAAATCTATTGTTTTACCATTTATAGATTTTAAATCATCCATATGACTCTGATTTAATCTATCAGCAAGAATACCACCAAATATTTTAGGGTGCAATGTCTTAACTCTTCCATCCATCATTTCTTTAGACTCTGTAATTTCAGATATTGATATAACATCAATATTGTTTTCAATCAAAAGTTTTTTTGTGCCACCCGTAGAAATAATCTCATAGTTATTTTTAATTAAAAATTTTGATAATTCTACAATATTAGTTTTATCCCACACACTAATTAGAGCTCTCTTCAATTTATCTCCTCTATACACGGTATATTATTTTTCCATGAAATTTTATCCAAACAAAAATATTTAATAGCAATTGGATATATTTTATGTTCTAGTTCTAAAACTTTTGCAGCTATTTCTTCAATGTTATATTCTTTTTTAATAAAAATCTTTTCTTGTATTAATATTGGACCAGTATCATAATAATCATCAACAAAATGAATTGTTGCGCCTGTTTCTGTTTCATTAGAATCAAAAACGGCTTTATGAACATTAATACCATAAAAACCCTTTCCTCCAAATTTAGGTAGTAGGGATGGATGAATATTAATAATTTTATGATTAAAAACTTTTATAAGTTCTCTTGATATCTTTTTTAAATATCCGGCTAGAACTATTAATTCAATACTATGAAAAATTAATTTTTTAATTAGCAATAAATTATTGGAATCATTAGGAAATAAATTAAAATTATAAATATAGAGATTAATATTGTTTTCAATAGCAAACTTTACTGCCCCACAATTCTTATCATTAGAAACAAGCAGTGAAATAGAGCCTTTAATATTATTAGCTTTTACATTTTTATATATATTTATAAAATTAGATCCAGTGCCAGAAGCAAAAATAGCTATCTTTTTATGCATTATTTTATATTTCTTAATTTATTTTCAATTTCTATATAAATGTTTTCTAATTTATTGAAATCAGAGAAAATATTAAAGTTATTAGTGTCAATTTCTAAAACATTAAAATCATTTATCTCTAAAAACCATTTTTTATAATAGATATTAAGTCGATGAAGATATATTTCATCTATATCTTTTTCATAACTTCTACTTCGTTTTTTAATTCTATTTATTAAAGTGTCAGTAGATGCTCTTAGATAAATAATTAAATCGGGCTTTTTTAAAAACTTTGTCATATGAAAAAATATATTATTATATGTATCCCAATCTCTTTTACTCATTATTCCCATTTTATATAAATTGTAAGCAAAAATTGACACATCTTCATAAATAGTTCTATCCTGAATTATACCTGCTTTAGTTTCTATTATATCAATATGGCTTTTGAATCTATTCTGAAGAAAATATATTTGTAGATTAAAACTCCATCTTTCCATGTCTTTATAAAAATCTGATAAATATGGATTATCATCCACAGACTCATAACAAACATTAATATCTAATTTTTTAGATAGAATTTCTGCAAAAGTTGTTTTTCCAACTCCAATATTTCCAGCAATTCCTATAAATGGTTTCTTAATCAAGTAATTTCTCCAAAAAATTTTTCATCTTCAATAAAAAGTAGCTTAACATTATAAGTCTTGTTTAACATATCTTCTGTACCTTTAACAAAGACACGAATATAATTATCAGAAAAACCAATTATATACTCATTGTTATAAATATTTTCAAACAATACTTTCCTCTCTTTATTAATATTTTTATAATAAAAACTTTGTCTCATTCTATTGGATAGAATTTGCAATTTTCTACTTCTATCTAATTTAACTGATTTTAATGTTTGATCTTTCATATCACTTGCTATAGTTTTATTTCTAATTGAGTACGAAAAAACATGCAAATAACTAATATCTAATGATTTTAAATATTTATAAGTTACTTCAAAATCTTCTTCAGTTTCTCCTGGAAAACCAACAATAACATCTGCCCCAATACATGCACTTGGCATCGTTTTTTGAATTAATTTAATTTTATTAAAATACATTTTAGAGTTGTACTTCCTTTTCATTAATTTTAAAATTTTATCTGAACCAGACTGAAGAGGAATATGAAAATGAGGTAGAAAAGAATTAGAATTTTTTATCAAGTTAACTATTTGTTTAGTTAATAAATTTGGTTCTATAGATGAGATTCTAAATCTTTTAATGATAGTAGTTTTATTAATTGACTCTAACAAAGTAAATAAGCTTTTATTATTTTTTATTTTAAAATCTCCAATATTAACCCCTGTAATTACAACTTCAGAAACTTTATTTTGTTCTAAAATTTTAATATTTTTTAAAATATTATCAATAGAATCACTTCGACTTTTTCCTCTAGCTATAGGTATAGTGCAATAAGTACAAGGATAGTCACATCCATCTTGAATTTTTAAATATGACCTTACCCTATCTTTCATAGAAAAAGATGCTGTAAATGAATTTGAAAGAGAAATAGGAGAATGGATTACTTTAGAGCTATTTAAATCATAATTTTTAATTATATGATTCACAACATTCAATTTTTCTTTATCACCAACTACTAAATTAACACCCTGAATATTTAAAATTTCATCTGGTTTTAATTGAGCATAGCATCCAATGATTGTTATATAAGGATGCTCACTAGTTCTATTTATTTTATTAATTAATCTTTTAGTTTTTTTATCAGAATTATCAGTAACAGAACATGTATTTATAATATGTATATTTGCATTCTCAAAATCTTTTACAATTGAAAAGCCCTTATTTACAAAATCTCTAGCTATCGTTGATGATTCAGAAAAATTTAATTTACATCCTAATGTGTGTATGGCTACTTTTTCTATTGAATTACTCATAGTGTAAATTATTCTTTAAATATTATAGAAATATATACTGTTAATTTATTGAAGATATAGTTTAGATTAAATTATTATTTTCATCATTTCATAATGCTGTATTTTTCCAAAAAGTAGATTTGTTTTTTTTATAATAGAATAATTTAGAGATTTATAGAAATCAATCGCATTTTCTCTTGCATTTAAAATTATAAATCTTCCCCCCTTATTCCTAATGTCTGCTTCCAAAGTTTTCATTAATAATGAACCAATATTTTTTCTTCTAAATTTTTCATCTACAGCAAAATATCTTATTTGATATTTTAGTTTTAATATTTCATGGAATCTTCCAACTGCAATTATTTTATTTTGGTAAGTAATCATTCTATGTATACTTTTACTTTCTAAACTATCTTTTTCTGAACCTAGTTTTTTATTTAGTGGCTTTCTTAAATATAACCATCTAAAATAATAATAACTCTTAAATTCAATTATTGATGAAGGGTATGCTATCTTATATTCAGACACTATTTTCTATTTTTTTATTTTGAATAAATTATTTAAAGATAGGTTAGGACCAGTTTTAGCACTGCACTCTTCCCACAATGAGCACCAATTGCAAATATTTGCTTTATGATGATTATTTATTGGCTTAAAATTATCTAAATTAGAACTTGTCTCTTGAATTTGCTTAAGAATAGAAACAATTTTTTTTTCTAATTTAAATAATTGTTTATCTGTGTGAGAGATGCTAATGCTAGTATTATGTCTTAACAAATGCCATATTAAAGTAATTTCACTTACATCTTTAAAATTTTGCTTTACACCAATCTCATACAGAGCCAACTGAAAATCATTTTGGGCTTGTAATGCAGTTTTAGATCTTTTTCCAGTTTTATAATCGTGAATTTCCCATTTTTCTTCATACGGCTTATCAAACCGATCTATAATTCCCTTAAAAGGGTATTCTTTAATAGCTACACCTTCTTTGATACATTTTTCAGTTACCTTATCAAACTTAGGTTCATTATTTTTTTCATATTCTTTAACATTAAATGTAATTTCTAATTCTCTACCTAAAACACTTTGATCGAAAGGGTAAAAATCTTTATAGTAATTGGAAAGACACTTTTTTCCTATTGCATAATATTTATTATGATATGTTTCATAATCCCTATTTTCTAACATTTGATTAACATATATTTTTTCTTTTCTATTATATTTAATATTTACAAGAAATATATTAGAATGCCAATTATCCATCCAAAACTTATCATAAACTTCACAAATTTTATCAAAATTTATGTATTCCTCTTTATTTTCCGGTTTATAAAGCCACTCTAAAACACTATGGACACGTTTACCCATATATGACTCTATGCTTTCAAATTTTTTTCTTACACCATCAATGTATATTATTTTATACTGCTGCTCACAAACAGAAAATGAATTAATTTGTGAATAAGAAAAATAGTTAGGAAGATTCTTTTTATTTCTATTAAATATTAAATTCCACATTTTCTTATATAACCTTTAATTAATTAATTTATATCTTTCAAATTTGTCTAACAGAAAATTAAATTCTACAATTTTATTTTCTATAATGTAATTCCAAGCGATAAAATTAGAATTATTTATTTTTTTTTCAATAATATTTTGAGGAGGCCCATATATTATATAAATTCTAGACCTGTCTGATAAAATCCCTCCATCAAAACCTAAAAAAAGCCTCTTGCAAGCTAAAACTCTTTTATTTAATTCATCTAAAGATTCATTACCTATTGTTGATATATCTGGGTCTAATTTAGAAAAATAATTTTTTATATATAGTATTTTTTGTTCTTTATCTAATTTTTTAATAATTTTATATTCATTGCTATCATCCATTATATAAAACATAACAATATCTAATTCATCTAAATCAGAGCTCCATAATCCGTTGACAATATCATCTGTACTTTTTTCTATAGTTGACGAACATGAAAATAAAAATAAACTTATAATGAAAAATATATTAATAATCATACTTTACCCAATTAAAAAAAGTTAATCCGTTTTTTCCAGTAAACCATAGCCAATTTTTATCACAATCAATAGAATAAATACTTTCATTCAAATTAATTCTACTTAAATTTAAAAACCAGTTATCTTTTTTATTATAATTAATTATCTTTAAATCAAGATAATCTGATGCACAAATATTATTATCAGAAATACTAAATATTTTTACATTTTTTGATATTAGTTTTCTTCCATCTAAATTAATTTTCCACAAGTTTTCGTTTGATCCAAATATCATAGAATCTTTAACTTCAATTTGAAGATATATATTTTCATCAATTTTGTTAAACAACTGATTATCAATACTATATTGGTACAATCCATTATTAGTTGAAAAATATATTTTATCGTTTACACTTTCTATATCATAAACCTCAACACCATTTAACAAAACTTCATAATTGAAAAATTTTGGTTCATTATTTACTAATATATAATCTGCTATTGCAAATCCGTTAGAAGAAGCAAAAAAAATATTTTTATTATAAAAATCAATGTCCCATATTGATTTATCTGAACCACTTAAAAAAATATATTTATGAAACCATAAATCTTCTGCTTGATTATAAATAATAATACCGTTAAGACATTGAAAAAATATTAAATCGCCCTGGCTATTTACATTATTTATAATTGCATTTCTTAAAAAATGATGTTCATTTCTAGAAATATGCTTCCATGTATTACTATTTTCGTTCCATATTGATACAAAATAGCCGGTATTTTCTATCATATTATAATTACCTGTTCTTTTATAATATTTATCATAAAAATACCAAATAGAGCCTTCATCTTTATAAATTCCTGATACATGATTGATTTGCGGACCAATATTCATTTTCTCTATTTGATAAGAATAGTCATCAACTTTATAAATTACTCCCGTATTCATTCCTATCCATAAGTTAGCATCTTTATCTAAAAAATGAGAAGAAACACTATGAATAATGTTTGATTCATCATTTATATAATTTGAATAAATTAAACTGTTGTCTAAAGTATAATAATTTGAAATATCTATACTATTATTAATATTTAACCACTTAATGTTATTAATTAAGGGAATCTTAGATTTAACAATATCTAGAGTAAAGAGGTCTATTAGTATATTCTGTTTATCTAAAGTTTTTAAAATTATATTTTCATTTGAAAATCCAATATCTAAAATTGAATATATGGAATTAATTTTAAATTTATTAAGTGAAATTTCTTTCCATACAGAACCTA
>Ga0209091_10004085_pt1 | contig 11493 bp, 11 predicted proteins | sample ArcticOcean_MG_C_6_FD_187438 | JGI IMG/M metagenome (GOLD analysis project Ga0209091, IMG submission 187438) | Marine microbial communities from western Arctic Ocean - ArcticOcean_MG_CB8_128 (SPAdes) (version 2) | ecosystem: Environmental > Aquatic > Marine > Oceanic | place: Arctic Ocean...
TTGAAAGCTGAAGGCAAATGAAACACCTCCTACTCACAACAATCGCAGCCGTGGTGCTGGTGGGGTGTGGGTCGAGTGTGGATATTTGGATAGGTGCGCAAACTGGAAATATCGAAGCAGTCAAACAGCACTTGGCTGATGGGGTTGATGTAAATTCTAAGAGTGATATTGGTAGGACGCCACTTGATGTAGCAATAGCTTTTAAACAGCCCCTAATCACTGACCTACTCCGTAAACACGGCGGCAAAACGAGAGATCAATTAAAAGCAGCTGAATCGATTGTAGTGGCTGTTGAATTAGGAAACATTGAAGCTGTTAAACAGCATTTGAATGATGGAACCGAGGTGAATGCGAAGGGTGGGACTGGAAGGACTCCTTTGCATTTGGCGGCTATTGAAGGCCACAAGGGAATCGCCGAACTGCTTATCGCCGAAGGTGCGGATGTGAATGCGAAGACTAAAGATGGCAAATCACCGCTAGATGAGGCCGTCAACCCCTTCTACAACAAAACCGAAATTGCCAATCTCATCCGCAAACACGGTGGCAAACATGGAACGATTCATAGTGCGGTTGGCGGTGGTGATGTCGAAGCCGCAAAGGAGTTCTTGGCTGCTGGTGCTGATGTGAATGTGAAGGATAAGCGTGGGTTCACTTCTTTGCATTGGGCGTCTATTTCCGGTCACAAGGAGGCTGTCGAACTGCTAATCGCCAAGGGTGCGGATGTGAATGCGATGAGGGGTGGTGGAGGGACTCCTTTGTCTTATGCGTCTTCTTGGGGTCACGAGGAAATCGTCGAACTACTTATCGCCAAGGGTGCGGATGTGAATGTGAAGGATGCTTTTAGCGAAACCCCACTGGATGTTTCTACTCATCCAGATAACCCAAATGCCTCCGCAGAAACCGCCACCCTTCTCCGCAAACACGGGGGCAAGACCAAGAAGGAACTGGAAGCCGCAGGCAAATGAAACACCTCCTGCTCACAACAATCGCAGCGTGGTGCTGGTGGGGTGTGGTGAGTCGTCAATTCACAAAGCTGCCGAAGAAGGAAACATTGAAGCCGTTAAACTGTATTTGACTGCTGGTTCAGATATTGAATTGAAATGTACTACATGTGGAGGCACAGCGTTAAGTCATGCAGCGCATAGAGGTCATAAGGAAATAGTAGAATTACTCATATCATTGGGAGTAATAATTAAAGCAAAGGGCAAGCATGGAGAGACTCCTTTACATCAGGCAGCTTTAGCTGGTCACAGAGGAATTGTTGAACTCTAAATCGACAAAGGTGCCGACGTTAATTGGAAGGATAAAGTTGAGGCGACCCCGTTACATCGAGCGGCTCAAAGAGGTCATAAGGAGGTTGTCGTACTACTTATAAAAAAAGACGCAGAAGTAAACACGAATGATATTCTTGAACAGACCCCTTTGCACTTTGCATCAAAACTCGGCACGAAAGAAGTTGCTGAACTGCTTATGCAAAAAGGTGCGGATGTAAATGCGACAAAAGATGACGATAGCACGCCACTAGATATGGCCATCAAACACAAACGCACCGAAATCGCCGACATCTTCCGCAAACACGGCGGCAAGTCGGGTGCAGAATTGAAAGCCGCTGGCAACTAAACCAACCCCCTCCACCACTTGAACGCAGCAGGGTTGTTGTTCCAGACCGAGGACAGCCCCGTCAGGCTGATAGCTTTTGCGGCAACAGTTAATCAGCCGCATTAACGTCTGCAGCCAAAATTGATTGCAATTCTTCAACAGGAGGGCCTTTGCGATATTTCCAACGATCAGCAACCTCAATTTGACTCCAATTTGCAGGAAATGAATCCACGCTAAAATTGATCAGACTGTTCATAAGCCATTTCCCTTTCTCTTTGTTGAATACAAGATTGTATGCAAAGCACATTGTTTTTCTGGGCGTTTGATTCGGTGTTGTATGAAAAACATCAATCAAACTCAGTAGAACAGAATCTTTGGAAACTGGCTGGTAGGCCAGCTTGTATATTTTGAGGCTTTGAAATTCAAATGGACTGCTGATAGCTGGGTAAATTTTATTACGAACGGAGTTGTAGAAGGCAGTAGTTTCACTGATGTCCGAAAAGGAGACTGTTGGATTTCCGACGAAGCAAAACTGTTCACTAAATAGACCGCTCATAACTTCTTTGGATAATTCGTTTTGATTCAGTTTTTCCCAGTATCTATAGAAGGTTTCTAGAGCTCCCTTGTAGCGGGGTTCGATGCCTACAGCGTGGGACGTATTAGCGAACCACGAAAAACCGAGAAATAAACAAGCGCGTAGAATTAAGCCGTAATTAGACCAGAACATATAAAAAAAATACTTGGACATTTTGAGAACTTCAAGAGGTTTTTTGCGCTATTCACCTCTTAGTCCGATTGCGTCTCAGGAGCAGTGACGTTGGGACGGAAGGCGGCCCTGTGGAGAGTTGCGGCGGATCGGGTCTAGGCTTGGTTGACTCACGGCACACTTGGCTGACCTCTTGACGGTGAGCTGGCAGTGGCGTCTCATTGGGTTGTTATGCTCAAGCTCGACCATATTGCCGTCGGGGTGTCGAACCTTAACGCTGCCATCGACTTTTATGAGCAGAAAATCGGGCTAAAAATTCTGTTCAAAAAAGTAGGCGAGGCCCACGGTGAAGCCTTCGCTTATCTCGAGATGAAGGGGGCGCGCCTCGAGTTGCTCCAGTCGCTGCGTTTGCCTAAGAGCCGCGCCGCCGATGATCATTCGTTTTGCCCGCACATGGCATTTGCGTCTAATGACATTTACGCCACCGAGCAGAATCTGCGTGAAAAAAAAGTGATCATCCTGAAGGGGCCGATGGAGATCCCCGGCATGGTTCGCTGGCTGTATGCCGCAGACCCGGACGGCAACGTGCTGGAGTTTGTGCAGTGGCTAAAACAGGAGAAGCCGATCAATCAGACTTGAGTTGATTTAGCTGCAGGATGCCGTGGTCTGGCCAGTGACTTGTCCTCGCTTTGATTCTCCAACCCAACATTCTCGTTTCGTTGATGATGGCCGTTAATTATCCAGTTGCCTGAGAGGTCGTTTTTTCAGAGAGGGTCATAGTTTCTGGAGCAATCTGTTTCAGGGGGGGCTCCTTTTCTCCAATGTAGAATAATAACATATGGAACTATAACGACTTCTGAAACACTAATAAATACTCCTGACATAAATGAACATCAGTGAAAACGGTGTAACTGTGACCCACTGAAGTCGTAAGTCGTTGATAGAGAAAAATGGCGGAAGGGGAGGGATTCGAACCCCCGGAACGATTGCTCGCTCAGTGCTTTTCGAGAGCACCCCGTTCGACCACTCCGGCACCCTTCCAATAGGGCGCGCATTCTGCCTTTATTTTCTGTTTGTTCAAGCCAATTGGTAAGTGCGAGTGGCGTTTTGATAAAATAATTTCCGTCTCTCTCCGTCTGGTCTGTTTGAAACGACTTCCTTTAAGGCATTCACCCATTCGTCGTATCGGGCACCCAGTAGGCAGACCGGCCAGTCGCCGCCAAACATAACCCGGTCTGCTCCGAATCTGTCAAGGCAATGATTGATAATGGGTGCCAGGTGTTCGGCTGTCCATCCGTTTGGCGCATGTGCCACGATGCCGGAAATTTTGCAGACGGCGTTGGGTTGATCGGCCAGCCTGGACATGTCGGCTTTCCATTGCTCGGCCTCGTGCATTGGTATTGCATCTCCCCTGTTTTTCTCAGAGAGAAACGCCTTAGGATCGGCGGTGCCGCAGTGGTCTATGACAAACGATGTATTCGGGCAGCGTTTTAGCAGGGAGAGCGCATCGTTGAGTTGTGTTGGTTGAATGGTGATTTTGAAATGTTTATTGAGTTCGCCCAGGTACGCGACGGAATCAATAAACCGCGGTTGCAGGCAAAACCCTGACGGTGTGGTTTCCATCAGTCTCCGCAGTCCCTTGATGTGTATGTTGTCTTTATATTGGTCTATGTACTTTTTGAACCCTTCATTTTCAGGGCGGCCGGAAATAACCCCGGCGTCGGTAGGGTGTTTTGGATCTTTCGAAATCTCTGTGACAAACTGTGCCTCGTCATTTTGCTGTGATGGGATCACGTCGACTTCGAGGTAGATAGCCTTCACGATATTGAGGCCCTTGGTCGCATTGAGATAATCCTTCAAGCGGAAGCTGCGATTAAGAATCGGCGGAGATTCGCCAAGCCAGGTGAGCCTGAAGCGGTCGAGGTTCCACAGGTGCTGGTGGGTGTTGACGATGGGTATCGTTGTTTTTTTATTTTGCCATAACGAGGTGCAGCCAGTGGCTGCAACGGCACTTGCGGATGTGACGACGGATTGGCGGCGATTCATAATTTAAATGAGTTAAAGCAACACGAAGAAGCCAAGAAACAGGCCAAATGCCAAGACGGCCAGGCCAAGCGCCAGCGGAGCAAACCTGGGCTGTTCCCCCTGGCCGTGCACTGCCTGATTCTGCCTGAAAAGTGGGCTGGTTTCCCGACCTCGAATCAGCGTCGTTGCTAGCATAGCCAAGGCGGTGATAGCAAAAGTCAACGGCCCGGTGGCGTGGTTATCCATCAAAGCTGACGGCAGCAACGCCACACCCAGTGACTCCGCAAGAGTTTTAGCGATGAAGGAATAGAGCCCGAATCCCACACCAGCGAGCAAGCCAATGGCAGCTGATCCATGATGAACTCGAGTAAACGAGCCAAGCAGATAAACGACGAGTAACGGAACCACAAAACTCCCCACCATCTTCAAATAGAAATCAATCATGCCGCCTGAAAGCAAAGCCGGGATATAAATGAAAGACCCAAAAATGATAAGCGGCGTGAACCAGCGCCCCACGGAGAGGTAGTGTTGATCCTCCCGATCTTTGGCGATGAGTCGGCGGTACACGTCGCACGTTAATAACGCAGACAGGGTGGACCCGATAGAGTCGTAAGTGGAGAAGGCGGCTGCCATGACACCGGCGACGATTAGGCCTTTTAGCCCTACGGTGGTGGAATCCCGGACGATCACCGGGAATATGGCATCCTTGGTCCGAATCAATTCGTCAACAGGTAGCGCACTAATGTCTGGAAAGAGTGCCCGTCCAAACAGGCCAATGCTCTGTGCCATGAATGTGGCGCCGATTAGAATGATTCCTGAAAAGGCCACAGAAGTCTTAAGATGTTGTTCGCTGCGTGCGCCGAGTAGTCGCATCGACTGGGTGTGGTTGACGATGGAGTAGGCTAAGCCAGCAATGATCAGGCTCAAGCAGGCCAGCCAAGCGGGGCTTCGGTGGATGATTTGTTTTGATTCTTCATTGTGCGTTCCACCAAGCAAAAGTTTTCTCGCAAGTTCCCCTTGGCCAAGCGCTGATGCATCCGTTCGGCTAATGACATCTGTGCCGGTATGCATCATCTGTTGCTTCAATTCCAGGGAGTGCGTGTTGAGTTTTTCCTGTAAACCGCTCCATCCGTCGACTTTGTCCAATACGGTATAAAACAGGACAACGGTCGCCAGTATCATTACAACGGATTGAATTGAATCGGTGATTGCCACCATCTTGAGTCCGCCAGCCATGGTGTAAAATGTCGCGAGTAGTGCGATGATCCCAACCACCGACCAGGCCATGGTATCTTCCCATCCGCAGACAATTTTTAGCGTCAAAAAGTTTGTGGTGCTGATCATCCCGAGTATCACCGTTCGGTAAAGCACCTGCACCAGAACGCTGACGATTCGAGGAGAGAGCCCAAACCGTGACTCGAGGTATTCGGCGTTGGTGTACATGCCGGACCGGTACATCGGCAGGGTGATTCGGTGCGCCAGAAGCAGCCAACCGGCAACGCAGCCGACCCAGTTAATCAGGTAAAATTTAACGCCACCGCCGTATGTGGCTCCGGAATCGACCACCAGATCAGTGGAGTCGACCAGTGTGGCGTAGAGCGAGAGGCCGACAATCCACCAGGGCAGAGTGCGGCCGGCCAGGAACCAGTCCTTGCTTGTCTTGGTGCCGCCGCTTTTTAGCAGGGCAAACAGAATGACCGGCCCGTTGAGAGCCAGCACGATAATCCAGTCAAGGGTCGTCATGGTTTCTCGGGCGCCTGCCAAGCACTAATCGGCGAAAATCCTTTCGTTTACGGTGACGCCAAGGCCCGGTTTGGAGGAAGCGGTAACGCGCCCATTTTGTGGTTGGGGTTCATCGTGAAAGATCGGCTCTACCTCGGCGTAGGGCAGATCATCCCAGCTGGGTATTGGGAAATACTCAATCATTGGGACGGCCGTTTCCGCAAGGGCAAAGTGGATGTGCGTTGGACCGTAGGCGTGCGGAATGACCGTGATGCCGTTGGCCAAGGCGAGGGAGCAAATCCGTCGTCCCTCGGACAAGCCTCCGCACCGCCTGAGATCCGGTTGGATGATGTCCATCGCCTGTTTCTCGATAATCTGTTGGAATCCAAACCGCGTGTATTCATGCTCCCCACCGGAAATGGGGATCGAGGTTTCCTGACGGAGCTTGGCATAACTGTTCAGGTCATCCGGCAGGAACGCTTCCTCGAGCCAGGCCAGCCGATACGGTTCCAGTCGCTTCACCATCTTTTTCGCATAAAGAAAATCCCAGCCCATGTAGGCGTCGGCCATGATCTCAATGTCATCACCGACGGCATCGCGAACATTTGCGACGTGCTCCTCGTTGGCTCGCATGCCGGCAATACCGTGGCCGGGACCGTATGGAAAGCGCATCTTCATCGCCTGATAGCCTTCCTCGACGTAGGCCTTGGCTTCGGCCTGCACCTTCTCAGCGCCGACAGGATGCAGCGCTGATGCATACACAGGAATGTCCGGTTTCACCGGTCCGCCGAGAAGTTCATATACCGGTTTTCCGGCGGCCTTTCCGGCCAGATCCCACAGCGCCAAGTCGATCGCGCTCAACGCATGGAGTGCCACGCCCTTACGCCCGTAGGGTAGGGTGGCTCGAAACAATCGATCCCACAGTCCCTCGATTTCGCCGGCGTCCTGCCCGATGAGGAGACGACTCAGGTGGTTTTCAATGATCACCGAAATGGCGCTGCATCCGTCCTCGCAACAACCCGAACCAGTGAGGCCCTCCTCAATTTAAATCTCGACCACCGCCTTCCCTGAGTCCCAAAACCACGATCCGCGAGTCTCCCCAAATTGCGGATAAATATCCAACGGCGTCACTAGCGGAAGCGTTTTCCCCCGTTCAGCCAGGTGGCCTCAAATGGAACGGTTCGCATGCCGTGTCCTGACGGAGGTAATTTTCACGCCGCGAGGTTAAGGGATAGGCTCAGGATTCACAGCAAGATTTGCCCTCCAATTGCGCATCGAAAATTGATTTGGCCCAAGCGCTTCGTCAAGCGACCATTCGGGCGTGGAGATTCGTTTCCCTAAGTCGGAGTCGGAGTTTGTGGCGTACTACGAGTTACGCTGGCGCGTGCTTCGCAAGCCGTGGGGGCAACCGTCCGGCAGTGAACGCGACGAACTCGACGCCGCCGCGACGCACGTCGCTGGATACGACGAGGCCAAGCGGCTGGTTTGCGTGGGCCGCCTGCATGCTGTCGAAACCGGCGTTGGCCAGGTGCGTTACATGGCGGTGGAGGAGTCGCTGCGTGGTCGGGGGCTTGGCCAAGCGGTGCTGGATGAACTCGAGCGACTGGCCCAGCGGCAGGGCATGTCGGTGATCGTTCTGGATTCGCGCGAGGCGGCGGTTGGGTTCTACCGCCGGAACGGTTACGAGGCTGTGGGCGAGGGCCCCGTGCTGTTTGGCGAGGTGCGGCACAGCAAGATGCAAAAGAAGTTTTCAGTTTCCATGCCCTGATCCAGAATGTAAGTTCGCTTTTCAATCAAATGGCAGCCGATCAATCTTCATTTTTTGGGACACTGCTTCGCCGGCTGATCCGCCGGCTAATCCGGTTTTACTACCCGGTCATTCGCGTGACAAACGCCGACCGACTGCCGAGCGAAGGGGCCACCCTTTACATCGCGAATCATCCCAATTCGCTGATTGACCCGGTGCTGATCGGCATTGCGACCCAGCGCCCGGTGCGGTTCATGGCCAAGGCGCCCTTGTTCGAGGGCAGGGTGCTGGGGGCGCTGTTGCGCTCGGTGGGGATGATCCCCGCGTATCGTGCGTCGGACGACAAGTCGTCGGTACGGCGCAACGTCGAGTCGCTCAGCGTGGCGGCGGAGAACTTGGCCAAGGGACTCCCGATGGGGATTTTCCCCGAGGGCAAAAGCCATGACTTGTCGCATGTCGAGCAGGTTAAGACTGGCGCGGCGCGTATCGCGCAGCAGGCGGTTGTACTCGCCAAGGGCAAGCCGGTATGGGTGGTGCCTCTGGGGATCAATTACGAGGAGAAACCGCGGTTCCGCAGTCGAGTGTGGGTGGCGGTGGGCGAGACAGTGGATGCGACCGATTGGTTTGCTGAACACGTGGGGAACGAAAAACAGGCCATGCGTCAGTTGACCATCGCACTCGACGAACGGTTGAAGGCGGTCGTCGTGCATCTGGACGATCCCCGGTGGGGGCCGCTCCTGGATGACCTGGAGTGGCTTGCCCCGGTGTACGCCAGCGCCGATAAGGTGCGAGCCGTCTCGCGCGTGCAACGGCGAAAAAACATCGCCGAAGCGGTCAATTATTTTGAATTGAAAGACCCGGAGCGAGCCGAAGTGATTACGGCCAGGGTGGCGGCGCATGAGGAGGCACTTGGCCAAGCGGGGGTGCGGATCAACTCGCCGGTGTTTCAGTATACCGGCGCGGCTTTGTTTTGGCGCTTCGCATTCAAGGCTTACCGCGTTGCGTTTGCCCTGCCGGCGTTGATTGGGACGCTGCTTCACCTGATCCCGTTCATCCTGGTTCGGGTGATTTCGCCGAGGCTCGAGGGCATCGGTAAAACGACCACGTCGCTCTACCGCATTTTGGTTGGCTTGCCGTTTTATGGGATATGGTACGTGGCCTCTTGGTTTGCATTGCACCGATACACGGACGCAACAATAGCCACGACGGCGGTTGCGGCCATGCCGTTGATTGGTATTTTTGCGTTCCATTACTGGATCAACGCCGGTGTCGTTTGGCGATCGTTGCGAGAGGAGGCTAAGCTGTTGTTCAATGCCGAGTTGCTGGCCGAGTTGCGCGCGGAGAACCTCGCCGTCAAAGAACAGATTGCTGAACTGGGCGATGAGTATCGGGAAGCCTTTCCTGACAAGTTCGCCGATCCCAAATCTACGGCTTCAGCGTGAGCGGAAAAACTTATCGTGGCCATTGGGCGTCACGGTCAAGAGGCTTTTATCATTCTACCATATGTCGTTTGGCGTGGTAGCCGTTTGCAGAGTCCCTTTGAATTTGATCACAATTCCGTCTGCCCAGGCAATGCTGACGGTGGGTGCTGTTTTCTTCTTCTTTGGATTGGGGCGCCAAGTTGCCTATTCGCCGAAGTCGGTCATGGTTTTTCGATCCACTTCCTGTTGACAGCGCGACTGCGGGCCAAAGCCGTCGCCTTGAATCACAGCAAACAACACCACACTCTATCGGCCGAGTGAGGGGAAGACAGCAAGCAACTTTTGGCTGAAAGTGTTGGGGTGGCCTTCGTTGGGTTGAATTGGGCCGGGGGTAGTGCGACCGTTTTTGATAGCTCTGGCCAAGGTGGCGACGAGATCTTGCACCAGTTTGGGGTGCTTGGCCTGCAGGTTGTTTTGCTCGGTTGGATCCGCGGCCAGATCGTACAACTGCACAGGTGGCAGTGACTTGTTTTTCTTGGCGGCAGCCGGCTTGGGGGCGCTCCAGCCGCCGGAACCGGGGCAGAGGGCGAGTTTCCATTTGCCGCGGCGGATGGCGAATGAGCCGTTGATCGAGTGGTGGATGGTGAACGGCCGCCGCTTGGCCTGCGCTTGGGCAAGCAGGCTAGGGAGGAATGAAAACGAATCCTCGGCGGCGTTGGCCGGGATGGTTTCACTCTTGCCGAGCACATCGGCGACCGTGGCGAAGAGATCCGCCGTGCATATGGTTTGGCCAGAGGTGGAACCGGCTGCAACCTTGCCCGGCCATCGGACGAGAAACGGTACGCGGTGGCCGCCTTCGAAAATGTCGGCTTTGTGACCTCGCCAGTCGGCGTTGGGCTTGTGGCTCTTGGCCACGAGCGCCGGGATTTTTGCCGCTGGTGAGCAGCCGTTGTCTGTCGCGAAAATGACGATGGTGTCTTTGGCCAGGCGATGGCGGTCGAGCGCTTGCAGCACTTGGCCAACGACCCAGTCGGTTTCCATCAGGAAATCGCCGTACTTGCCGATGTCGGATTTGCCCTGCCACGGTTTCGACGGAACGATCGGCGTGTGAGGGCTGCTCAGCGGCAGGTAGAGGAAAAACGGCTTGTCCCGCTCCTTGGCCCGGGCGTCGATGAACGTGCCGGCCTCGCGGGCAAAGTCGCGCAGACAATTTATCGCCTCGAAATCCTCCGCGCACGGGCCGGGCCGGTGGAACGCCTTGGTCACCGTCGCCCAGGCGGTCGGCTTGTCGTTCTGCAAATAAACATACGGAAACATGTCGAGCGACGCGGGAATGATGAACGATTCGTCAAAGCCGATGGCCAACGGGCCGCCGTTGACTTTTTTGCCGTAGTCAATTTGCCAGCCGTCGCCTTTGGTCGGGCCGCTCTTGGCTTGGCGTTTTTCGTCGTTGGGCAGCATCTGCCAGCCAAGACCGAGGTGCCACTTGCCAACGACGCCGGTGTGATAGCCGTTCTCTTGCAGAAACTTTGGCGTGGTGAGTCGATCGGTGGCGACGAGCGGCTCAGACAACCCCCAAAGGACGCCTTTCTTCAACGTGCTCCGCCAATTGTAGCGGCCTGTGATGATGCCGTAGCGGGTTGGCGTGCAGACCGACGACGTCGTGTGTGCGTCGGTGAAGCGCATTCCTTCGTGTGCCAAGCGGTCACAGTGCGGCGTCCGCGCCTTCCCTCCAGCGTGAGAGAGATCGCCATAACCAAGATCGTCGGCAAGAATAAAAATAACATTCGGCTTGTCGGCTGCATGTGCCAAGGAAAGAAAAAACAGGGAGAAAATAGAGAGAAACAGCAATTTAATGGAAGGCATCAGACCTAATTAACTTATTATATCGTTTCATGCAAGGTAAGTTCAAGAACACATAAGCCCATGTAAGAACAGTCAGTCTCTTCGAAATTGACAAAAGAAAAAAAGTTAATTAAATATTATCATTTTGGTGAAAACCCCTTGACAGGAACCCAGTAAATTATGATTGTCCGGCCGTTGTTTTTGATTTATTACCATCACGATCTATTTTTATTATGACTAAACAAGCTAGTTTAAACGGAGTTATCGCCTTTATTATTGCATTGGCGGTAGGAATGCCTTCCTTGAAGGCGCAGGAATTGTCTCTGAGCGCCGAGGACATGCAGTACGACGCAAATGGAGCAAGCATTACACTTGATGGAGATGCCTCTGATTGGGCGGACGCCGAGTTCAAGAGCCAGATCCCGTTC
>Ga0209091_10004086_pt1 | contig 11490 bp, 4 predicted proteins | sample ArcticOcean_MG_C_6_FD_187438 | JGI IMG/M metagenome (GOLD analysis project Ga0209091, IMG submission 187438) | Marine microbial communities from western Arctic Ocean - ArcticOcean_MG_CB8_128 (SPAdes) (version 2) | ecosystem: Environmental > Aquatic > Marine > Oceanic | place: Arctic Ocean...
GCGCCTCCATATTTCGGTTCTCCCACCTTCTATCCGTTTTTTTTCACTCCCCATGCTGTTGCCAAATACTGGAGTGTCTATACGACCTTAATTAAATATTTCCTGTATAAATACCGTAGGTAAGGTTTTTGTTGTTTAAAAACTTTGGTTATGATGTTTTATTTACAAATGAATATCTTGATTTTACAATGCCCAGTGCATGAGTTACTTTAATATTCGACAATCGGATAAAAATACAAAAATATAATAATACTATAGGGTCAAAGATATGCGAATGCAGTTGTTAGTGGTAATGATGTTGTGCTTATTTAATTCGTTACTTGTTAAGGCTGAAAATATACATAGTTATTGGCAACCTAATAGCAAAATGACAACCGTTTATAGTCAGACTGATAATAGTTTTCAACGCTCCTCGGCGGCTATTTTTGAACTAAATAATCAGCAGTTTACTGCTGAGATTGAAAAGGCTAGCAAAACGGTAGGTTTGTCTGGGGTGATTTACTTACCTGATTATGCCGGAGAGATGATTCCATTTCTGGTACAAAAGCAATCCAATTTTTCTCCGATTTTGGCGGCGAAATTTCCAAAAATAACCGCATATTCTGGCATTGGATTGAATCATAGCGATCTTAAATTACGCCTCAGCGTCTCACCTGCCGGTATAAATGCGATTATTAGCGGACACCACTCTCACGATAAGACGCGGATCAAAAGACTCTCTATTGGAAGCAATAAGTATACTGTGGACACGTCAGAGGTGGTATCAGACACACGGAATCCGTTTTCATGTATGACACCTGAGCCGTCAATAAAGGGCGCGAGAACTAAGGTTGATCTGGTTAGTCAAGAGCAGAGTCTTGTTGCTTTCTCAGATGCTAGCATTCTTTCTAAGTATCGTTTGGCGCTTTCAGTTACCAGCCAGTATTCAGACTACTTTGGCGGAACTTTAGAAGGTTCTCTGGCTGCGATTAATGAAACCTTAACTGAGCTCAACTTTATTTTTGAGACTGATTTGGGTGTCAAGTTAGAACTAGTTGATAACAATGACCTGATCGTTTATGTCGATGCGGAGACAGATCCATATACTGATAGCTTGGATGGTTTGAATAGCGAGCTACAAGCTAATTTAGACGAAGTTATTGGCGCTGAGAACTATGATATTGGCCATGTATTCAGCAGTATTAATGCCAGCATGAGTGGAAACGCCGGTGCCATAGGTGCCGTTTGTAATGACTCTAATAAAGGTAGCGCATGGTCCGACTGGGCTCAACCTCAAGGGAGTATTTGGACTAATCTTGTGGCCCATGAAATGGGACACCAGTTGGGGGCGAACCATACGTTCTCGATGCGTACGGAAGGTACTGGTACCAATGTGGAGCCTGGCAGTGGTACAACTATTATGAGTTATGCAGGCATCACCGGCCCTGATGATGTGGCAGCAAATGCCGATAATTATTACCATCACGTGAGCATACAGCAAGGACTAGCTTACCTGCAGAGTCAATCTTGCCATGTTGACACTGCGATTGAAAATACTGTGCCTACAGTCTCTGCAATACCAGATGTTACGATTCCCGTAGGCACGCCGTTCGTCCTTTCTGGAGAGGCTAATGACGACGATAGTGATGATGTCCTGAGCTATACCTGGGAGCAGATTGATAGCGGAGTGGTGACTTATGACGTTTTTGGCCCACAGAATACTCAAGGTGCTAACTTTCGTTCTCTACCACCGTCTAGCGTAGCAGTAAGGTATTTTCCCCAATTGGCTAGCGTAGTTGCTGGAGAGTTAACACAACAAGAACCGACTACTGCATCAACCTGGGAGACCCTGTCGAATGTTCCCAGAGAGCTAAATTTTGCACTTACGGTGCGCGATAATGCCGCCGGGGGTGGTGGCGTTGCATCTGAGTTACTCAAGGTCACAGTGATCGATGTCGCTGGAGCATTTTCGGTGACATCACAAGCTGATGGGGAGCTTTACTTAGCAGGTTCAATACAGACCGTTGAATGGGATGTCGCAAATACTGACCAAGCACCTATATCAGCATCGACCGTGACCATTAGCATGTCAACGGATGGCGGTTTTACATATCCTATCGTGCTGGCTCAAAATGTAGCCAATGACGGTAACGAGCAAATCGTAATCTCAAATACAGTGACAACAACAGCCCGCATCCGCGTGCAGCCTGACAATAGAGTTTTTTACGCAATTAATAGCCAAGACTTTTCGGTGACTGAAGACGACATCGTCTTAAGCTTTACTGACCTTGATTACACCGTGTGTAATAATGAAAGTGTCACAGCAGCTATAACCTATGAAACTTCTACAGCGTTTACTGACACGGTATTATTTTCTTCTCTGAATGCACCAAGCTCACTCTCTGTCGGGTTTTCGCCAACCACTGCATCAGTGAATGGCACCCCGGTTGACGTTACTTTTACTGCGGCTAATGATATTCAGGTAGGCATCTATGCGGTTGATATGGTCGCAACATCAGATATTCGTAGTCAATCAATAACATTCGATATTGCTGCCTATAGTTCATCTTTTTCTGCAACAAACCTGCTCGCACCGATTGATCAAAGTGAGACGGATAGGCTAGAGGCGACGTTACAATGGCAGCCACAAACAAATGCGTTCAGTTATAACGTCGAACTGGCTTCCGACCCAGCTTTTACTACGATTGTTAGCTCATCAACGATAAAGACAAACTCACTGTTGCTGACTGGATTACAGGGTGATACTAACTATTACTGGCGAGTGACTCCAATTAATACCTGTGGCGTTGGCGATCCCTCCGCGGCCTATAGGTTTACTACTCCCAACCTTATAGGCGCTCAAGATTTACCCATTGTAATACCCTCTGATGCGCCAAACTCTAAAGCATCGACAATTTCTGTCGCCGAAGGTTTGGTGATTACAGACGTCAATGTCTATGTTGAAATTACGCATTCTTATGTTGGTGAGCTGGCAGTGACTCTTACATCGCCCAGTGGTCAGAGCATAACGTTGATGGAGGGTGTTTGCGCCTATCCTGATTATTCGTTTTATGCAGATATTAATGCGAAGTTCGATGATGAAGGCTCAGACCTCGTGTGTGGGTCATCCAGTCCAGTGGTATCAGGTACTTTAAAGCCGCAAATAGGTTCTCTCGATATGTTTAATAGTCAGAGTACCGAGGGTGATTGGACCCTTTCAATAACCGATATTTATTCTGGCGATGGTGGTAGTCTCGATTATTTCGCGTTGGAATTTACTACTGATGGCACCTATGTTGATCAGGCTCCTATCGCTTTATCCCAACGAGTGTCATCAACACCACAAAGTACTGTTGGTATTACTCTGCAAGGCTTGGACCCTGAGGGCCAAACCTTGGCGTACTCATTGGTAGATGCCCCTGTGAATGGTCAGCTGACGGCAGATCGCTTAATAGGTAGTTTTGACACCGATGGGGCTGCGACCGCAGTTACAACTCGGGGTGATTTTGCCTTTGTTACTAATGCTGATTTTGGGCTACAAATTATCGATATTAGCAATGCAGCAAGCCCTACTATTGTGGCCACAATCGACACTGATGGCAGTGCATCAGATGCGATCTTGTCAGGCGATGCGGCTACTGCTTATGTTGCCGATGGTAGCGCCGGTCTTAAAATAATCGATGTTGCTGATTCAGTTAATCCGTTCCTAATGGGTGCATTTGATACAGACGGTAATGCATCGCAAATGGTGCTGTCTTCAAATGATAGCTATATCTATATTGCAGATGGTGATGCGGGCCTGAAAATTATTGATGTTAGTGATAGTTCAAACCCTAGTTTGGCAGGCTCATATGTGACTGAGGGGCAATTGTATATGACGGCTCTGTCCTCAGATGAGAACAAGCTCTTCCTGGCCACTAGTGCAGGACTAAGAATTGTTGACATTAGCGACCCAGCTAATGTGACTTTATTGGGCTCCTTTAGCGCACTTGGTGAGGCATTTAGCGTTGCGCTCTCTAGTGATGGCAATACTGCTTATATTGTCAATCGTAATTCAGGGCTCAAAGTTATTGATGTTAGTAATACCTCTACTCCGCTGCTGGCAGGCTCATTCGATGCCTCATCAAGTCAAGGCGCGAAACTTTCAAACGACGGATCTATCGTTTATCTCTACAATACATTTTCTGTACAAATAATTGACCCATCAGATCCTGCAAATCTCATCTCATTGGGATCATTTCGGGCCGACGCTACGACCGACTTAGCCTTCTCCTCCGATGATAGTTTAGCTTATGTCACTGGCGCTAATCAGTTAAAGATTATGGATCTATCCCCAGCAGTATTTCTAGCAGGTGATGTGGTTTCTCCGACATTTGATTACACCCACACCTCAGTTGTTGTGATAGCTGATGGCCCAAATGATAGCTTTAGTTTTAAGGTCAATGATGGCTCATTAGACAGCAATGTTGCCTTTGTGGACATATGGATGGACTCGCTGAGTAATGACGGTACTTGGACTTATTTAGAGTCACTTACTGGAAGTCTTACTATTACCGGTTGCGTATCGTCCTGTCTCACTGATTTGGTGATTCCTGAAATGATCGGTGACACTGCCGTTACAGCAATAGCGAGCGCCGCTTTTGCGAATCAAGGAATAACATCGCTATCTGTGCCCGATAGTGTCACATCTATTGGTGATTACGCATTTGTCGAAAATGACATCAGTCTAGTGACTATCGGCAATAGCGTCTCTGAAATTGGTACTAATGCCTTCGCATATAATCAGCTGTTCGCACTGAGTTTTCTTGGGGATAGGCCGTCTATTGCTACTGACAGTTTCTTTAGAAACAGCGGACTAGACCTTATTGGCTATTGTCCTGACACTGATGGTTGGCCGGGAGAGGATATTTTGCTCGGCTCAACAAGTCTAGCGCCAATTGAAAACTGCAATACCGTGTCTAAGTATCTATCTGCAATGGCGACCCTGGCTGATGCGGCTGATTCTGGAGATGGTAACGCAATCACTATCGAGGATATGAATGCGATAATTGGACTGGTTAATATTGATCCTGCAGCGCTGTCAGCTTATCAAACATTAATTGGGTTGCAGTTGAATAGTACTTATGTCGATGACTTGAAGGAAATTCAATCACTGATTGACGGGATTAATACTGGTCTTTCAGTCTGTGATAACGTGAGTTATTTTGTTGATATTACTCCAGGTGACTACCCTTCAGAAATTTACTGGGAACTAACTGATGGAGCCGGTACTAGTTTATATGTCGGCACTGCCCCAACGACTCAGATGATATGCCTGCCTGACGATGCTCGTTATACGTTAAATATGTATGACAGTTATGGTGATGGTTGGAATGGTGCTGAATTCTCTTTAATCGCCACTAATGGTGCTTCGGTGATTGTGCAAACTCTCATCAGTGGCGGTGAGGGAGCTGCGCCGATCAATATTGGCGATTACCCCAACGAAGCGCCCATGGCCATGGCTCAGGCTGTGACTCTAGTTGAAAAAATACCGACTAATATCACGCTTGCAGGAACTGACCCTGAGGGTGATGAGCTATTTTATTATTTAGCATCGGATCCTTCTCAGGGGTCTTTTATTGCCTTTAATCCCAGCTCAATTGGTTCAGCAGACACCCCAGGTGATGCTGGAGTCATAGCTACCTCAGGTAATACTGTTTTTGTTGCAGACTATAATGCAGGTTTACAGATTTTTGATATCAGTGATGACACAGCACCCACACTTATCAGCACATTTGGCACAGAAGGATTGGTGTGGAGTGTAAAACTTTCCAGTGATGGAAATACTGCGTATTTAGCCGACGAAGAATTTGGTGTGCAGATTGTAGATGTCTCCGATCGTACCAACCCGATGCTATTGGGAACCTTTGATACGCAGGGCTTCAGTTTAGATGTCAGTTTATCAAGTAATGAGAAGACTCTTTTCATCGCTGATGTCTTTAGCTTAGAGATAGTTGATATCACTTATCCTCAATCTCCGGTGTTATTAGGCTCATTAGCTACATCAGGTACAGCTTATGGCGTGACTCTCTCAGAGGATGAAAACACTGCCTATATTGCTACAGACACTGCCGGTATGGATATTATGGATGTGAGTAGTAAAACTAATCCATTATTACTAAGTACTTACCAGACTCCTGGAGAATCTCGAGCTATCGTGTTGTCTGATGATGGCAATGTGGCTTACATTACTGATGGCCAGTCAGGGCTGCAAATTGTTGATGTCAGTGTTCCTGATAACCCAACAATACTCAGCAGCTACGATACCCAAGGCATTGCTTGGGGTGTGGATATCTCAGCCGATGGAAACTATGTTTATGTTGCAGATTTCCTTGGCATTGAGGTGATTGACGTTTCTAATAATCAATCGCCAAGGTCTATGGGTACATTTACCACCAATGGCACTGCATACGATATCACTCTTTCCAATGATGGCAATAAAGCCTATGTCGGAGTGGGGCAGGCAGGTCTGCAAATTGTTAATGCAGGTGTTGCTATACTGACTGCGGGTGACCAAGTGCCAGAAGTTGTCACTTATACTAGTACTGATGAGGGCGCCTCAAATGACAGCTTTAGTTTTATAGTCAACGATAATCGTCTTGATAGTGAACCTGCACTCGTGGATATAACTATTCTCCCAGACAACGACGGCGATGGTATTGCCAACAGTGAAGATCCCGATGATGATAATGATGGCATGCTAGATGATTTCGAAGAGGCCAATGGATTTGATCCTTTTGATGCTTCAGATGGCGCCGAAGATCTTGATAATGACGGTGTTTCCAATGCGCAAGAGTATCTAAATGGTACTGATGTTAGTGTGGATGACTATGGCCCTGTTATTGCGGTTCCAGAGGATATAGTGCTAGCTTCCACAGGTCGATTGACCTCGGTTGATCTGGGTGACGCAACCGCAACGGACCGAGAGCCACTCAGTCCGCAGGTTGAGGCGAATATAACAGGCCCTTTCCTGTCTGGCGCCTACCAAATCATTTGGTCCTCCGAGGATGCTTTGGGTAATACCTCTCAAGCTATACAGCAGTTGAGTATATTACCTCTGGCGAACCTTGATGTTGATTTTTCAGCGGGTGAGGGCGGTAATCATTCAATTTCGGTAACGCTAAGTGGTGATGCCCCCTCTTATCCAGTAAATATTCCCTTCAATCTTTCTGGCACAGCGACAGAGGGCGATGACTACTCAATAAATGTCAGTGCAGCCCTAATTATTAGCCAGGGACGCTCCGCGAGTATGAATTTAAGTATCGTTGAAGATAATACTGCCGAGTCAGATGAAACCATTATTATTTCACTGCCTGATGTATTTATTCAGTGCGTGGACTGTGATGTGGAAGGTTTATCCAATGCCGCTATTGGAAGCGCCAATAGCCAGATTATTACCATTAGTGATACAAATTTACCTCCAGCATTACAGTTTTCAGCCAGTCAGGATGGTGTGGCAGCAAGAACTGTTGCTGTTGATGGGGGTGATGTAAGTATCCAAGTGATGGTTTCTGATGGTAATTCTACTGATACTCACAGCATCGACTGGGGCACTTCAATAGACGGTTTAAGTAATGTTTCGGCTGATACCGAAGGGAATTTGATGTTTTCCATCGCGGGCTTAAATCTTGGTGGACTAACCTTAACCGCAACAGTCACCGATAGCGGTAATACACCGATTAGTGTGAGTGACTCTGTGGTGCTAAATATTATCGAGACGCGCACCTCTCTGTCTACCTCAGAAGATGCTGACGGGGACGCGCTTACCGATGCACAGGAAGGCTGGAGTGATAGTGACAATGATGGAATTCCAGACTTCTTAGATGCTATCGCTGAGCCGAACCTGATGAAAATAGCGGCTAATAGCGATAATTTAGTACAAGCTGAAAGTGGAACCTCTCTCAGTTTGGGGGTATTGTCGATGACTCAAACTAACTTCGATCTTAGCCTGACAGAGCAGCAGTTATCAGCAACTAATGATGAGTACTTTGATTACCCTGATGGTTTAATTGACTATCGATTGATAGGTGGCGAGTCTGGCTATGTCTACTCTTTGGTTATCCCCACTAGCTTTACTATTGGTCCTAGAGATGAAATCAAGAAATATACTGATGACACACTTGGCTGGCAGTTATTTACAGAAGATGCCAATAACAGCATAGCCTCGGCAACAGCGATTAGCGGGGCCTGCCCGGAGCCCGGCAGCGATCTTTATACTCTTGGCCTTAGTGAGGGCAGTAACTGTGTTCAATTAATGGTCGAAGATGGTGGTCCGAACGATGCTGATGGGCAAGCCAATGGTACTTTGGTTGATCCCGTTGGTGTGGCGTCGAAATATATTGGTACACCCAGCGATAGCAGTACTGCGACGCTAAATGATGATCAGATCACTGCTAATGGCTCTGATAGTGCCACAGTAACGGTCACTGTTTATGATGCTCAAGGTCTCAAGTTAGAGGATATGGCCGTCAGTGCGAACGCGTCCTTATCTGGAGTCAGCGTAGGTAGTTTCGTTCAGCAGGGAGAGGGTGTCTATACCGCATCGGTCACGGCGAACAATACTTCGGGTGATTCAACCCTTGATGTAACTATTGCCAATGGCACTGAGTCGATTGTTGTGACCACAGAATCTATTGCTGTGACGAGACCGCCGACTCCTCCCGCGCCAACCCCACCCTCTGGCGGCGGTGGCGGTTGCGTGGTGGCTGTTGGTGGTGCATCAGATGCATCAATGCCTTTATTGCTATTGATGTTAGGCCTACTGTTAGTGAGAAGGCGTTACTCATAGCGATAGCCGTATTCGGTGAACGCAAATAAAAGGCTGCCCTCGGGCGGCTTTTTATTTTTCTGTAACTCATTGTAATGGATCAGGCAGCTAAGATTGGCCTTTTTGGCCAGCAAAGTCTATTCACTAAATCATAGTCAATATTCCATAAGTGGTTAAAGTTTGATCTCGAGCTTGCTATAAACCCCTACATTAGGTACGGTTATTGTGCGTTACCTAACAATAATAAAAGGGTTCTTCCCTAAGTAGGTAGTATTAGGCGAAAGAAGCCCGATGTGTTTGGGGTATTTTATGCCACTTGAACAATATAAGGTTTTTCTTTTTTACAGGCCATTCGATCATCTCTATGAGATGGTAGCTAACCCTCTTTTTCTTATCAAAATCACTAATCAATCGTCGCAAATACAGACTGCTCAGCTGCTGGAGCGTGTCAATGACTAATGCCTACGCCACTGAAATTTGGCCGTTAGCTGTATATTTTTTGATGGTTATTTTACTCGTGATTACCATGTTAGTCCTTTCTTGGTTGCTAGGTCAGCGACGCAGAGAAGCAGCCACCAATGATCCTTTTGAATCTGGAATAGTCTCGGTGGGGGGGTCGCAAATACGTATCTCTGTAGAATTTTATTTAGTGGCGATTTTCTTCGTTATCTTTGATCTAGAAACGGTATTCATTTTTGCTTGGGCAATTGCGTTCTTTGAGCTCGGCTGGCAGGGATATTTATCTATGGTGGTGTTCATTGCCATACTTGGTTTGGCTCTGGTGTATGAGTGGAGGTCCGGTGCCTTGGACTGGGGTAACAAAACCCGTGTAGGATTGAAAAACGCGCTCAAATCAACTGAGGTGAAATAATGGACTGGAGTTTAACGCGACCCGAACAGGGTAATGTAGTTGGTCAGAGCGATGACTTTATTGAAGAGCAGGTTAAGCGTAATGTGGCATTTGCCAAGCTTGAAGATTTAATTGCTTGGGGGCGCGCGCATTCCTTATGGCCTTTTAATTTTGGCCTCTCTTGCTGTTATGTAGAGATGGCAACATCGTTCACTAGCCGACATGACATCGCTCGCTTCGGTTCTGAGGTTATTCGAGCCACACCTCGTCAAGCAGATTTAATGGTTATTTCAGGAACCTGCTTTTTAAAAATGGCCCCAGTGATTCAGCGACTCTATGAGCAGTTATTAGAACCTCGATGGATTATTTCTATGGGCTCATGTGCTAACTCCGGCGGTATGTACGATATTTATTCGGTAGTTCAGGGCGTCGATAAATTTATTCCGGTAGATGTTTATGTTCCCGGTTGTCCGCCACGTCCAGAGGCACTGATGCAGGGCTTAATTATGCTGCAGGAATCTATTGGTAAGGAAAGGCGACCTATCACCTGGGCCGCCGGTGATCAAACTATTGTCAAGCCAACTAAAATTAGTAAGCGAGATGAACTGACTGCACAGCGTATTCAGGCGACTGAATTAAGGGAGCCGAAACAAACCTAGTATTCCAATAACAATCTGAGAGGGTTAAATGCACACGGCTGAATCAATGGTTCATAGCCAGGTAGAAGAAACCTTGTATCGCCGATTTGGACAGCAACAGTTTACTGTTCAAGCCACGGCCGATTCCATTCTGACACTGTGGGTGCCTAGATCCCTTTTGCTTGATGTTTTACAGTTCTTAAAACCCCAATTCTCTATGCTTTACGATTTATTTGCTATCGATGAGCGAACACGTCAATACCGCTCCGGCCAACCCGATTCAGATTTCACCGTGGTTTATCAGTTGCTCTCTATGGAGCGCAATGATGATATTCGCATCAAGGTAGCGTTGTCCGAGGCTGACCTGCACCTGCCGACCATTATAGGCGTTTGGCCTAATGCCAATTGGTATGAGCGAGAGGCCTGGGACATGTTTGGTGTGATTTTTGACGGCCATCCGACTCTGTACCGTATTTTACTGCCGCCAACCTGGGAGGGTCATGCACTGCGCAAAGATCACCCCGCACGAGCTACTGAGATGGCTCCGTTTGAAATGGGGCCTGAACGAGTTGCCAAAGAGCAGGAGGCTTTGCGTTTTCGTCCTGAAGAATGGGGTATGGAAAAAGCCACTGAAGATAGCGAGTATATGTTCCTCAATCTGGGGCCGAATCACCCCAGTGTCCATGGAGTATTTCGTGTTGCTCTGCAATTAGATGGCGAGGTAATTATTGATTCGGTCCCTGATATTGGTTATCACCATCGCGGCGCTGAAAAGATGGGCGAACGCCAAACATGGCATACCTACATTCCCTATACAGACCGAATTGATTATCTTGGCGGGGTGATGAATAACCTAGCCTATATTCAATCAGTGGAAATGCTCGGGGGCGTAATAGTGCCCGAACGTGCCAAGATCATTCGTATTATGTTGTCTGAGCTGTTCAGGATTTCTAGTCACCTAGTGTTTTATGGGACGTTTGTTCAAGACGTTGGCCAAATGTCCCCTGTGTTTTATATGTTCGCTGACCGTGAGCGATTGTTCGGCATTATTGAGGCGATTACCGGTGGACGAATGCATCCAGCCTGGTTCCGTATTGGTGGTGTTGCTCAAGACCTCCCAGAGGGTTGGGATACCTTGGTTCGCGACTTCATCGACTTTTTGCCCGCTCGCCTGGATCATTACGACAAGATGGCCATGCAGAACAAGATGCTTAAGG
>Ga0209091_10004090_pt1 | contig 11479 bp, 8 predicted proteins | sample ArcticOcean_MG_C_6_FD_187438 | JGI IMG/M metagenome (GOLD analysis project Ga0209091, IMG submission 187438) | Marine microbial communities from western Arctic Ocean - ArcticOcean_MG_CB8_128 (SPAdes) (version 2) | ecosystem: Environmental > Aquatic > Marine > Oceanic | place: Arctic Ocean...
TTGCAAGAGGTGTAATGCTTATATCATCACTTTGATCAATTTCAATATTATTTTCTTCTTTAATACTATCGTTAGTAACATCATTTGAGGATTCAATGACAATGGATGCTTGAGATGTATCGATTAAACATACAATATCTCCTACCAACATTGTATCTCCTTCTTGTGCTTTAAAAGTAATTTTTCCAGATGCCTCAGCTGGAAGATCCAAAGTAGCTTTATCAGAGTCTAGTTCTGCAATTGTCTGATCTTTACTTACAATATCTCCATCTTTTACCATCCATTGAGAAATTTCAACTTCTGTAATAGACTCTCCCGGGGAAGGAATTTTCATTTCAAGAACCATTAGTACTTTTTAGCTAGTTTTAAGTTATCAAAATTAATCATAAAATTGAAACTATTTAAATAATCATTATCTTAATAAATAAAAATAAATGCAAAACAGAAGAGGTTTTATTAAGTCATCATCTATTGCTTCACTTGGTTTAATTTCATTAAGTCAAAATTTATATTCCATAAATAGATTTTCATCTAGAAAAATGAAAATAAGTTTAATGCCTGGAACCGTTGGAATTAATGTTAATGCCAATGAGTTACTAGATCTTGCAATAAAGAATAATTTTGAATCAATCTACCCTTTAATTAATGATATAAAACAAATGAGCACTATCGAGTTAAGTGATTATTTAGATAAAATGGCAAGTAAATCTATATCATTTGACGTCTCAATTTTACCAGTTGATTTTTCACAAACAAATTCTATTTTTAATGATGGTATAAAAGTTTTAAAGGACTATTGTAAAGTGATGAAAAAAATTGAATCAATTGGATTTTGTAGATGGATAATGCCTACAAGTAATAATTTAACCTACTTAAAAAATTTTAAAACACATAAAGAAAGACTTAAAGAGTGTGCTAAAATAATTGGTGATAATGACATGAAACTTGGATTAGAATTTGTTGGACCAAAAACTCTTATGGCACGAGACCAATTTTCATTTATACGAACAATTAATGAACTTAGAGAATTAATCACTGAAATTGACGAAAGAAATGTCGGATATCAACTAGATACTTTTCATTTGTATTGTTCAAATCATTCAATTGAAGACTTAAGATTTTTAAATAAAGATGATATAGTTATGTGCCAACTAAATGATGCTGTTAAGGGGAGAACTCCTGATGAACAAATTGATTTAGAGAGAGAGCTTCCTGGTAAAACAGGTTTAATAGATACTACTCCTTTTTTAAATTTTTTACAAGAAATTGGATATGATAGAACAGTAAGTGCTGAGCCTTTTAATAAAGACTTAAACAAAATGAATAATGAGGAGGCTGCAAAAGCGACATATAATTCAATTAAGAATAGCTTCGAAGATGCAGGTGTTTTTTAGAATCTAATTATTTTCTAAAATTATTTTTACTCTTATCAAATACATATTCAATTACCTGCTTATGTCTTCTTTCAAATCTTACATGACTACCTGATGCTGTAGACCCATAAAACCTTCTTGTTGCTGGTCTCATGTTTTTTGCAATTGGGTGATAAGTTTGAATATGATTCCAAGCACCCATATTTCTTGGTTCTTCTTGAGCCCAAACTATATCCTTAGCATTTGAGAATTTTTTAATTTCAGAAATTATTAATTTAACAGGAAGAGGGAATAATTGTTCTATTCTAACAATGGCAACATTTTTTATATTATTTTTCTCTCTAAAATCAATCAAATCAAAATAGAATTTTCCAGTACAGAAAACTAGGGAGTTAGCTTTTATTGGGTCAATTTCAGAATCACTAATTACCGGAATAAACTTAGATGAGCTAAGCTCATCAATTTCAGAAATCACTTTTGGGTGTCTTAATAAGCTTTTTGGTGTAAATAAAATTAAAGGCTTTCTGAAAGTTGTAAGCATCTGCCTTCTTAGAATATGAAAAAGATTTGAAGGGGTTGTGCAATTTGCAGCATATATATTGTCTTTAGCACATAACTGTAAATAACGTTCCATCCTGGCAGAAGAATGCTCAGCACCTTGACCTTCATAACCATGAGGAAGGTATAGAACTATTCCGTTTTGCAATTTCCATTTGTCTTCTGCTGAAGAAATATATTGATCAATTATGATTTGTGCACCATTAGAAAAATCACCAAATTGAGCTTCCCATATTGTTAAACATTTTGGATTAGCTAAGGCATATCCATAATCAAAGCCAAGAACTCCATACTCTGATAAAAGTGAATTATATATTCTAAATACTCCTTTATTTTTTGATTCTATATTATTAAGAGGTAAGTATTCTTCCTCAGAATCCTCAGATTTTAAAACTGCATGTCGATGAGAGAATGTCCCTCTTTCAACATCTTGACCAGAGATTCTAATATTAAAACCTTCCTTCATCAATGTTCCATAAGCAAGCAATTCAGCCATAGCCCAATCTACTTTTCCCTTTTCAAAAACTAATTTTTCTCTTGAATCAAATAGTTTAACAACTTTACGTAAGAATGATTTGTTCGGAAGATTTGTAATTGACTTTGCAACATTAATTACATCTTTTTTATCTGAGCCAGTATCAAAATCCTCTAACATTTTTTTTTCATCAACTCTATGATAACCTTCCCACACCTCCTGCATGAAAGGGGTAATCTTAGTTTTATCTTTTTTCTTTGAGTCAGTTAATTCTTCTTCTAACTCAGAAAAATATTCAGATTCAATTTTAGAAATATGTTGTTTTTGAATTAATCCTTGATCAATTAATTTGGAAGCATATATATCACGAGGGTTAGGGTGTGCAGAAATATACTTATATAATTTAGGTTGAGTAAACCTTGGTTCATCTCCTTCATTATGACCATACTTTCTATATCCAAGCAGATCAATAAAGACATCTCTGTTAAATTCATTTCTATATTCTAAAGCAAAGGTTACTGCATGTATCACTGCTTCAACATCATCAGAATTAACATGAAGAACTGGAGATAAAGTTACCTTTCCTACATCAGAACAATAAGTGCTTGATCTAGCATCTAGATAGTTTGTAGTAAACCCTACTTGATTATTAACAATTAAATGTATGGTTCCACCAGTAGAATATCCTTTTAATCTTGACATTTGAACCAATTCATAAACCACACCTTGCCCAGCAATAGCAGCGTCACCATGAACAATTATTGGTAAAACTTTATTTGTTTGATTATCAAAGTCATTTTCTAATTTAGCTCTAGCTATTCCCTGAACTATTGGATCAACTGACTCAAGATGAGAGGGGTTTGGAGCTAAGTTCATGTTAATTTTTTTACCCGATGGAGTAGTTCTCTCTGATGTCCAACCAAGATGATATTTAACATCTCCATCAAATATATCTTCTTCATAATCTTTTCCTTCAAACTCACCAAAAATATCTTTACTTGACTTACCAAATATATTTGCCAGGGTATTTAATCTCCCTCTATGGGACATACCCATTATAAATTCCTCAACACCTTTTTCAGCAGCAGAATTAATCAGAAAGTCTATAGCTGGAATTAAAGACTCACCTCCTTCTAAAGAAAATCTTTTTTGTCCAACATATTTCTTTTGTAAAAAATTTTCAAAAGTATGTGCTTTATTCAGGCTTTCAAGAATTTGTAGTTTTTCCTCTTTTGAAAAATTAGGATGATTTCCATTTATGTTAATTTGATTCTGAATCCACTTAACTCTATTTGGATCTCTTATATACATATACTCAATCCCTATTGAGTCACAGTATATCCTTCTTAAATGATCTATTATGTTTTTTAATTTATCTGCTCCTATTCCAACTATTTCCCCTGCACTAAAAACTAATTCAAGATCACTGTTTTCTAAACCAAAATTTTCTATATCTAATGTAGGTAAGTATTTTCTTCTTTCCCTAACAGGATTTGTAACTGTAAATAAGTGCCCTCTTTTTCTGTAAGCATCTATTAGATTAATAACCTGAAATTCTTTTTTTATATTTTCAGGCACTGCAAATGTTTTCTCTTCAACAGTAATATTTGCACTTTCTAATCCAAAATCAAATCCCTGAAAAAAGGCCTTCCAACTAGGCTCCAAACTATCAGGTGATTCCAAATACTGATCATACATTTCTGCAAAAAAACTTGTATGAGCTGTGTTAAGAAATGAGAATTTATCCATTCAATGTTATATAGTTAATAAAATTACAACTTGTTTCTTATGTTTCTTAATAATTTTTAGATTTTTGTATGATGTTTGCTTTAATTGATTGTAATAATTTTTATGCTTCTTGTGAAAGAGTTTTTCAGCCTCATTTAAATGATAAACCAGTTGTAATTCTATCAAATAACGATGGTTGTGTCATAGCTAGAAGTAATGAAGCTAAATCTCTTGGAATTCCTATGGGAGCTCCAGCATTCAAATACAAAGAACTTTTTCAAAAAAATAGAGTTCAGGTCTTCTCCTCTAACTTTACATTATATGGAGATATTAGCAATAGGGTAATGTCTATTATATCTAGATATGTGCCAAATGTAGAGGTGTATAGTATTGATGAAGCATTTATAAAATTTGATGGATTCTCTGAAGAAGAAACTAATAAAAAATGTAAAGATATAATAGATACGATCTTGAAGTGGACAGGTATACCAGTTTCAATAGGTTTAGCACCAACAAAATCACTTGCAAAAGCTGCAAATAGAATTGCAAAAAAGTACTCTAATAAAACAGATGGTTTCTATTCAATTAATAATAATGAAAAACGTATCAAGGTTTTGAAAAATATTTCTGTTGGAGATATATGGGGTATTGGTTTTCAAAATGAAAAAAAACTATCCAGAGTTAATGTAAAGTCTGGAATGGACTTTATAAACCTTCCGGATAATTGGGTTAAAAAGAATATGAGTATAATAGGATTAAAACTTAAAAAAGAGCTTGAAGGAATTCCTACTCTTGATATTGAGGAAGGAAAAGTTGATAAAAAATCCATTGCTACAACTCGAAGTTTTGAATCTGAAATTTCATCACTTGATGATCTTATTGAAAGAATTACAACATTTTCTGTAGTTGCCTCAAAAAAACTAAGAAGGCAAAATAGTGAATGTAATATGATATCTGTTTTTATTAGAAGTAACCCTTTTAAAAAAAATAGTGAAAGATCTCATTTTAGCTTAACTAGAACACTGCCTTTTTCAACAAATTCAAGTATTGAAATAAGTAAATTTGCTGTAGAAATTTTAAAGAAAATTTATTCTAAAAATAGATCATACAAAAAAGCAGGAATAATACTTATGGGCCTATCTCCACAATCTAACCACCAATTTAGCTTATTTGATAAAAATATTGATAAACAAAAAAAACTAATGAGAAGTATTGATAGTATTGATGATAAGTATGGGCTCTATAAAGTAAGACTAGCAAGTCAAGATCAGAAAAGGATATGGAAAATGAAAAGACAAAAACTCTCCAGGAATTACACAACTAAGATTGATGAAATATTAATTGTTAAATAGAACATGAGTAAAAAGAATAATATTAGAATATTTAAACCTAATAATAATGACTCTTTCAATAACTTATTTATTGAGGATGGTATATCAGCTGGATTTCCATCACCAGCAAGTGATTTTGAGGAATCAAGAATTAGTCTTGAGAAAGTGGTAGTTAAAAATAAAGAAGCCACATTTTATGCAAAAGTATCTGGAGAATCAATGAAAGATGCAGGTTTAGATGATGGAGATATTTTAGTGATAGACAGAAGCGAAGAATTAAAGAATAATAAAATTGCTGTATGCTATTTAAATGGAGACTTTACTGTAAAAAGAGTGAGAATTGAAAAAGACCATATATATCTAATTCCAGAAAATAAAAATTATGATCCAATTAAGGTCACTGAAGAAAACGAATTTATAGTATGGGGAGTTGTGACTTATGTTGTTAAAAAGGTTTAAAGCCTTTCATAAATACCTGCTATTCCCTGTCCACCTCCAACACAAGCAGTCACCATTCCATACTTTTGATTTCTTCTTTTCATCTCTTCTAATAATTGAATTGAAAGTTTAGCTCCAGTACAACCTAAAGGATGACCAAGAGCAATAGCTCCTCCATTGACATTTACAGTTTCTGGATCAAGACCACTCTCTTGAATTACAGCAAGTGCTTGTGCAGCAAAAGCCTCATTTAACTCTATTTGTTCAATGTCAGATAATTTTAATCCTGCTTGTTTTAAAGCTTTAGGAATTGCCTCTACTGGTCCAATACCCATATATAGTGGATCAACACCACCTGATGTACATGTAACCATTCTTGCAATTGGCTTCACTCCAAGCTGTTTTACCATTTCTTCTGACATTACAAGAACAAAAGCAGCTCCGTCAGACATCTGAGATGAACTACCTGCGGTAACAATACCTCCAAGTTTAAAAGCTGGTCTTAGTTTTGCTAAAGCTTCAATTGTTGTTTCTCTCCTAACACCTTCATCCATATCTACAGTATGAGATTTAGAAACTTTTTTGCCATCCTTAACAAATACTTCTTCAACAGTTACAGGAACTATCTGATCTTTAAAATATCCTTTATCAATTGCATTAGCAGCCTTTAAATGAGACTCATAAGAAAATTTATCTGATGCTTCTCTCGTAATTTTATATTTTTCTGCAACTGCCTCTGCAGTGTGTCCCATCCCAATATGATAATTCATGTTTTCCATGTTCGCGTTATAGCTTGGTGCTAACTTATAACCAGTCATTGGCAACAAACTCATACTCTCAATTCCACCTGCAATAAATATATCACCAAAGCCAGCTCTAACTTTACTTACAGCCATTGAAATTGCCTCAAGACCTGAAGCACAATATCTATTAATTGTTACACCGGGTACTTCTTTGCCAAGAGCTCTTGCAGAAATTAATCTTGCGACCTGTAAGCCTTGTTCTCCTTCAGGATTTGCACACCCAACAATTACATCATCAACTTTTGTAGTATCAAGTTCTGGGACTTGACTTGAAAGGTGTTTGATCACATCAACTGCTAGATCATCGGTTCTATAATTTTTAAAGCCACCTCTTTTTGCTTTTCCTATTGCTGATCTATAACCAGCTACTATATATGCTTCCATAATTAATTTCTTAAAGGTTTTTTATTCATTAGCATGTACTGTATTCTATCTAAAGTTTTTTGATTACCAAGTAAACTCATAAAGTTTTCTCTTTCTAAATCTAAAAGGTATTCCTCACTTACATTTTGAGAATAAGTAAGATCACCTCCACACATTACATATGCAATTTTTCTTGAGACTTCAACATCATAATCTGACATATATTTACCAAGTTTAAATTCATTTATAGCTGAATACAAAGTTGATAATCCCGCTCTTCCTAATACTTCAACGTCTTGTCTAGAAGATGGTGGAACATAGCCAGATTTTAAGCTTAAGGCTTTATCCTTTGCCTTTGCAATGTTTCTCATTCTATTCATGCAGATAAAATCTCTATTTGGATTCAAGTAATGAAGATCATAAGCCTCATGCGCTGATGTGGAAACAGATCCCATTGCAATTGACTTAAAGTGGTCAATTAAAGAAGGCATTTTTACATCTCCTGTGTTAAAAGAATCAGATGCTCTCATAGCCATCTCTTTTGTACCTCCACCTCCTGGAATAAGGCCAACGCCAGCTTCTACTAAACCAATATATGATTCAGAGGCATAGATTCCAGCATCGCAATGAATTGCAACCTCAAGTCCACCACCCATAACAAATCCGTGAGTTGCAGCAACTACGGGCACATTACAAGTTCTCATTTTCATTAATATTTTTTGAAACCCAACTAAAAACTCCTCAATTTCACCAAAGTTTTGTTGCATAGCCATCATACCAATATTCATAAGATTGGCTCCTACAGAAAATTGTTTATCATTATTACCAATAACAATTCCATTCCAGCCGTCTTTTTCTGCAATATCAATTGCTTCACTTATTCCCTTTGCAATTCCCTCTCCAATTGAGTTTCCCTTTGTTTGAAATTCAATACACATAACCCCATCACCAATGTCATGAACCGTACATTCAGAATTTCTTAGAATTTGATTATTTTCTCTAAAAGCATCAAGTATGAAAGATGATTCAGCACTAGGAACGTTAATATATTTCTTTGACTTTAAATCAAAATATTTTTTCTTACCACCTTCAAACTTATAGAATGATTCAGCGCCTGAATTTTTCATATCTGAAATCCAATCTGGAACTTTATCACCACATCCTTCAATCATACTAATTGCAGAATCTAGACCAAGATTATCCCATAGTTCAAAAGGACCCTGATCCCATGCATAACCAGTTCTTAAAGCATCATCTAGTTGATAATATTCATCCGCAATCTCAGGAATGCTCATAGCTGAGTATGAAAGTAGACATGAGAAATATTCTATGTAAAACTTATTTACATCTGAATCACCTTCTACTAAAAACTTAAGTCTTCTATCAAAGAGTTCAATTGATTTAGCTTCTTTAATTTCAGGAAGATTTGGTTTAATTGATTTTCTGTATTTGTTTGTTTTAAGATCAAGAGCATTTATAATTGTCTTTCCATTTTCATCTTTTTCTCTAGTTTTTTCGTAATAACCTTTACCAGATTTGTTTCCTAAAAAGTTATTGTCAATTAAAAATTTAAATGATTTATTTTCAGGTTTATTAGCTAGTTTACTATAGAAAGTGTCATCCTTAACATTACCTATCAAAAACCTTGTGACATTATCACTGGTGTCTAGACCAACTATATCTTGTAATCTATAAGATCCAGAATTAGGGTGACCTATAACACTTCCAGTCATTAAGTCAACCTCCTCAATTGTAAAATTGTATTTTTCAGTAAGCTCTAAGACTTTAATTCCAGACATTACACCAATTCTGTTTCCTATAAATCCAGGTGTATCTTTACATAGAACTGTTTGTTTACCTAGGACAACATCACCAAAATCCATTAAAAAAGAGGTTAATGAAGGATCAGTTTCTGTATGAGGAATTACCTCAAATAACCTTAAGTATCTCGGTGGGTTAAAAAAGTGTGTTCCACAAAATTTTGACCTAAAGCTATCTGACCTTCCTTCACACAATAGTGAAATTGGAATACTTGATGTATTTGAGGTCACAAAAGCATGATCAGATTTCAGTTTGTCAACTTTTTCAAAAACAGTTTTTTTGATCTCAAGATTTTCTACAATTACTTCAATTATCCAATCAGCATCTTTTATCTTTTCAAAATCATCTTCAAAGTTACCTGTTGAGATTCTTTTAGCATATTCTTTTTTGTAAAGAGGATTAGGTCTAGATTTAATTGCATTCTTTAGAGATTCATCTGCAATAATATTTTTATTTTTAGCTGATTTATCCTTTGGCTGGATATCCAACATTAAAACATCTATCCCAACATTTGCAAGGTGACAAGCAATTCCAGAACCCATAACTCCAGATCCAAGTACAGCCGCTTTTTTAACTTTATAACTCATATTTTTTTATAATAAATGCTAATCTAAATAAAATTATTTTAATTATTATCTTTACACGGTTAACAAAAAATTATGGATAAAGAAAATATACTTGCAAACTTTCAATCTAAAGCTAAAAATGCTGCACCGATTGGTGGTACTATTAAATTTGAAATTGATGGAAACTCTATTTGCATTGATGGAACAGGTTCTGAAAACAAGATCTTATTAGAGGATATGGAAGCAGACTGTACTATTACAATGACTGGATCTTTAATGGAAGATCTTAAAAATGGTAAAGTAAATCCAATGATGGCTGTTATGAGTGGTAAACTCAAAATTAAAGGCGATCAAGGTCTAGCAATGAAGCTTCAGGCTTTCATGTAAACCAAAAATTATCTTTTATTAAATTTCAAAGCTGTGAAGCGTAACGTAGACATTCTAGTCATTTCCGATTTACACCTTGGAACATATGGGTCTAAAGCTACTGAAGTTTTAACATACTTAAAAACTGTTGATGCTAAGAAAATTGTTATCAATGGAGACTTTATCGACATTATGTTATTTAACAAAAAGTTTTGGCCAAGCTCTCATATGAAAGTTATTAAATATTTTCTTGATCTTATTTCACAAGGAAAAGAAATATATTATGTTGTAGGAAATCATGATGAATCATTAAGGAAATTTTTAAACTTCAAGATTCAAAACTTCAAAATAGTAAATCAAGTTGTCCTAGATACTGATATAGGGAAAGCATGGTTCTTTCATGGTGACGTATTTGATTTTTCAATTCAAAGTCAGTGGATAACTAAATTAGCTGGATATACATATGACTATATGATTGTAACTAATAACTGGATCAATAAAAAAATTATGAAACCTTTGGGGGGGGCAAGATTAAACTTCTCAAAAACTATTAAAAGCTATGTTAAAACTGCGGTACAATATTTAGGAAATTTTGAAGAGCTTGCTGCTGAAACAGCTCAAAAAAATGGATATAAATATGTTGCCTGCGGACATATTCATAGCCCAAAGATCAAAACATTTAATGTTAATGGTGAAGATATTACATATATGAATTCTGGAGATTGGCTTGAAAGTTTATCTTCCTTAGAATTTATAAATAATAAATGGTCAATACACGAGCACACTCCATCTGAAGATGAATTTGAAAAAGAAGAAGGTGAACGAATTGAGATGACTAACAAAGAACTTTTTACAGATCTATTAGCTGAGTTTAAAATCCATAGGGATAAATGAAAATTCTCTATGCCATCCAAACTACTGGAAATGGACATTTAGCCAGAGCTCAGAGTATAATACCAAAACTAAAGCTAGTAGGAGATTTAGATATAATTACAAGTGGTCCAAAAAATGATTTTTTACTTGAAGAAAAACCTATAAAGCATTATCAGGGTCTTACTTTTTTTTATACTGATACAGGAGCAGTTAGCTGGCTTAAAACAATTTTTTTAAATAATTATCTAAGATTTATTAGAGAGGTCATATCATGTCCTACAAAGAAATATGATCTAATAATCAATGATTTTGAACCAGTTTCAGCTTGGGCTTCAAAATTCAAAAAGGTTAAATGTTTTGAGTTAACTAACCAGTACTCTATGACATTAAAAAACACACCTAAACCTAAGAATTATTCTAAGATAGTTCTGTGTGCTATAAGTTATATAATTCCCTCTAAGCTTGGTTATGGCTATCACTATAAGAAATATACAGAAAGAATATTTTTTCCCATTATTAGAGATAAAATAAGGAATTTAAAAATTACTGAAAGTGATGAAATAATTATTTATTTACCTACTTATTCTCCTTTAAAACTTATTGAATTAATTAAAAAAATTCCTCAAAAAAAGAATTGGACAATTTTTTCACCTGATGTCAAATCAAAACAAAATATTTCAAATGTAAATATTGAACCTTTATCTGAAGATTTATTTTTAAAAAAGTTTGCATCATGTTATGGAATTATATGCGCAGGAGGATTTACAACTACCTCAGAAGCTAT
>Ga0209091_10004099_pt1 | contig 11458 bp, 11 predicted proteins | sample ArcticOcean_MG_C_6_FD_187438 | JGI IMG/M metagenome (GOLD analysis project Ga0209091, IMG submission 187438) | Marine microbial communities from western Arctic Ocean - ArcticOcean_MG_CB8_128 (SPAdes) (version 2) | ecosystem: Environmental > Aquatic > Marine > Oceanic | place: Arctic Ocean...
CGCGTTGAGTCGACTTCGTTTTGACTAGACAAGAGTGAAATGGGAAATCGGTGAGCTTTGCCAGACATTGGTGTAAAAGTAATTCCGATACTGCCCCCGCAACGGTAAATAAGAATGTTTGGCTGTATGACCACTGTGCTTAGGCATGGGAAGGAAGCTAAATAGAACGGTTTAAAAACTGTTCACTTATGAGTCCGGAGACCGGCCTATCGCTATGCAGACAAACCGCGGGGTGCGGTCTTGTGCTGATTGACAGTCTCTGTCCCTCTGCCTGTACGCCCCCGTTTTATTTTATATTCCCTCGGGTGTGAGGGTTAGAGGAAATCATGAAAAACCTATCTTATATTGCGGCAGCAGCATTGTTGTCGACTACAGCTGTGGCTGAAACCAACATTCAAGAAGTGCTAGTCAGCGCTTCATTAATCCCCATTGCAGCAACCCGCTCAGCGAATGCGATTACCGTCATTGATGGAACCCAGCTAAAAAATCGTGCCGCTCTAAGCGTCAGCGACCTGTTACGCGATGTGCCTGGCTTAGCGGTTAGCCGCAGTGGTGTACAGGGCTCTGCTACACAGATCCGTGCTCGTGGTGCAGAGGCCAATCATCTGCTGGTATTGATTGATGGTGTCGAAGCCAATGACCCCTCTCAGAGTGATGAAGTTAACTGGGGAACATTATCTGCCGATGATATTGAGCGTGTCGAAGTCATTCGTGGACCACAGAGCTCAATGCGCGGAAGTGATGCAATGGCAGGTGTGGTTAATATTGTAACCCGCAGTGCCGACCAACCTTTTAGCGCGAAAGTGTTTACTGAAGCGGGCAGCTATTCGACTCAACGCAGTGGTTTTAGTCTTGGCCATAAGCAGGGCGACTTTGATGTACGTCTCGGCCTAAGTCATGTAGAAACTGATGGCGACAATATTTCGCGCACAGGGGATGAAAAAGATGGCTATAAAAATACCAGCATCAATCTAAAAGCTGGTCTTAAGCTCAGCGATCAAGTAAAACTTTCTGTTGCCGCTCGTCAGGCGGATGGCATGAATGAGTTTGATGCCGATGGCGACTACGATGGTTTTGTAGAAGACCAGAACAGAGTATCTGAATTTCGCAATAGGACCATGGGTTTTACCGCTGACTATGTTTCTGCCAATGGTCTCTGGCAGCATAAGCTAGTGATTGCGCAGTCCAACAATGACAATGAAGCCTTTGCGGATAATGTGTTGGGTAATGCGACGGCATCAACCAAAGATCAGTATCAGTATATTGGCTCGATGTTTTGGGGTGAATCTACTCAGCGCCTTTCAGTATTGGTCGAGCGTGAAGAGGAAGATTTCGAGCAGCGCGGGCCTATTTCTTGGGGATCGGATCCTAATCAGGATCGTGAGCGTGATACCGATAGCTTCGCGGTTGAATACCGCACTGATATTTCTGATGACTTAACCTTAGCGGTCAGTGGTCGTCACGATGATAACTCCGAATTTGATAGTGCTAACACATACAGAGTGGAAGCGGTTTATCAGTTAAATGATGACGCGCGTTTACGCAGTGCTTACGGCACAGCGGTTAAAAACCCAACCTTCTCAGAGCGCTTTGGTTTCTATACCAACTTTATCGGCAACCCCAATCTACAGCCTGAAGACTCTACTAGCTGGGAGCTGGGTATTGATCAGCAGTTGGGCGCGTTAAGCCTGTCAGCAACGTTGTTTGACTCAGAATTGGAGAATGAAATTAATGGTTTTGTTTATGACCCTGTTACTTCGGGTTATACCTCCGCTAACAAAGACGGCCAGAGCCAGCGTCAAGGCCTGGAGCTAAGTGCCTCTGCGGATCTAGCGGATAACCTTTCTATGAATGCGTCTTACACCTACACAGATTCTGTAGAGTCTGATGGTGCTGGCGGATATATCGATGAAGTCCGTCGTGCAAACCATACTGGCAGCCTGAATTTGGCATGGCAGGTTATGGACAGCCTGCAGATCAACACCAATGCTCAGTACAACGGCAGCCAGACCGATGTTTTCTTTCCGCCTTGGCCGCAGTCTTCACAAACAGTAACTCTGGATGACTACTTGCTATTGAATGTGAATGCTAACTATAGGGCCACTGATAAGTTAGATATTTACCTGCGGTTGGATAACCTATTGGACGATGATTACGAAGAAGTATTCGGTTATCAGACCTTAGGTTTTGGTGCCAGTCTAGGTGTGCGCTTTAGCCTCTAAAGGTCGTAGTTATGAACCAGTCAGCTGACAAAGCAATCAAACGAGTACTGCTCTCATGGAGCAGTGGGAAAGACTCGGCTTGGGCTCTGTATCAATTACAGCAGGACCCAGCTGTTGAGGTGGTGGGATTACTCACCACCTTCAACAGTCAGTTTAATCGCTCCGCGATTCATGGCGTCCGCCAGCAGTTACTTCGCTTACAGGCTCAGGCTGCAGAATTGCCGCTAATTGAAATTCCACTGCCTTGGCCCTGCAGTAACGAACAGTACGAAACCATTATGGGTCAGGCGCTGGACGATGCTCGGACTCAATTAAAGATGGATGCTGTGGCCTTTGGTGATCTCTATTTAGAAGATATTCGCAGTTACCGTGAAACTCAGATGGCTGGCACTGGTTTGGAATTAGTTTTTCCTCTGTGGCAAATTCCCACCCACCAGTTAGCCCAGCAGATGATTAGTGGCGGCCTCAAGGCGGTGATTACCTGTCTTGATCCTAGGCTAATGTCAGAGTACTTGGCTGGTGCCCAGTTCTCTAATCAATTGTTGGAAGAGCTTCCCGAATCAATAGATCCCTGTGGTGAAAATGGTGAGTTTCATACCTTTGCCTGGGATGGTCCCATGTTTAAGCATCCAATCTCAGTGGTCGGCGGCGAAGTAGTCAAACGTGATGGTTTTGTCTATGCTGATTTGCTATTGGAGGATTTAGAATGAAGATAGTCTCGTTATTACCCAGCGCCACCGAATTGGTTTGCGGCTTAGGCCTGCGTGATCAATTAGTGGGGGTGTCCCATGAATGTGATTATCCAGTATCGGTCGTTGGCTTGCCCATACTCACAAGTTCACGAATCCCTGAAGGTTTAAGTAGTAGCGAGATTGACCGCCTAGTGACCGATCAGTTAAAAAATGATGAAGCGCTCTATGACTTGGTGATGGAAACGTTGGTTGAGTTGCAGCCGGATCTTATCGTGACCCAAGCCCTTTGCGATGTCTGTGCCGTATCTGGCAATGATGTAGCAAAAGCCATCGGTAGCTTGCCCGGGGACCCTCAGGTGATTAACTTAGAGCCGATCTGCCTCGATGATGTTTTAGAAACTGTCACCCTGCTGGCTGAAGCCGCACAATGTGTGGAGCAGGGGCAGCGTTATAGAGCAGAGCTACAGAATAGAATTGATACAGTTTCTGAGCGTTCAACCACCCTTACCGACAAACCGCGAGTGGCGCTTCTCGATTGGCTGGAACCTCTGTTTGATGGGGGTCACTGGACCCCTGAAATTATTGCTCTCGCTGGTGGTATTCCGGTGTTTGGCGATGAGCGCCAGCCATCTCAGCGCCGTGAATGGCACGAACTGATTGATGTCGCGCCCGATATTATTTTTATTGCCCTGTGCGGGTTTGATATTGAGCGTTCCCTGCAAGATGTAGAGGCGTTCTTAAAGACAGAGGGCTTTGTTGAATTACACCGGCGCACAGGAACCCAGGTGTATCTCGTGGATGGCAATGCCTACTTTAGTCGTCCCGGTCCACGCTTAGTTGATGCCCTAGAAATTATGGCCAACGCGCTGCACCCAGATACTCACCCGCTGCCAGAAGTTATGGACGCGGCGTTTAAACAGAACTAGCTAAAAGAAAAACTAAAAGAGAAATAATTCCTATGAGTGAAGAACAGGATAAAAAACAGCAGTCCCATCAGAAGAAGATGGAAAAGCTTAAAGACAATGTCGATGCGTCCATTGCAGCGGCAAGCACTGAGCGCGGCGTAGGCATATTGCTTACAGGCAATGGCAAGGGTAAGTCGAGCTCTGCCTTTGGCATGGTGATGCGTGCACTGGGTTATGAATATAAGGTGGGCATCGTCCAGTTTATTAAAGGTCAACAGTTATCGGGTGAAGAACTCTATGTGCGGGACAAATGCCCCCAGGTCACCTTTCATCAGATGGGCACGGGCTTTACCTGGGATACCCAGGATCGCTCTGGTGATATTGCCGCAGCAAAAACTAGCTGGGCCATTGCTGAGAAAATGCTTGCAGATGATAGCTACCATCTCGTGGTATTGGATGAGTTGACTTATATGCTGAGCTTTAAATATCTTGATGAGCAAGTGGTTTTGAATGCATTGCAAAACCGCCCAGAAAATCAATCCGTGGTAGTTACCGGTCGTGGTGGTGGTTCAGCACTCGCAGACTGGGCAGACACAGTGTCCGAAATCAAAGATGTTAAACATGCCTATAATTCAGGCGTGATGGCTCGCAAGGGCGTGGACTTTTAATTGCGACGATTTTCGGCGCCAATTGTTATCTGCCTGCTGGTTTTATTACTGCCGCTGGTGGTAATGTTTGCCATGGGCACAGGCACCGTTAATATTTCCATTGCAGATATTTGGCACGCAATAATGGGGCTATTCTCTAGTAACAGCGCGAATAGCCAGATTAATACCATCCTATTTGATATTCGCTTACCTCGTATTTTATTGGCCCTCTGTCTTGGCGCTATTCTGGCCATTAGCGGTGCGGTGATGCAGGGGCTGTTTAGGAATCCCCTCGCAGATCCATCTTTAATTGGAGTTTCCGGCGGTGCCTCGGTGGGTGCCAGTATCGTTATTGTTATGGCGGGCGGTTGGATTCAAAATGGTGCTGCATTGGGGTTATCTGCAGTGGCTGCGGGCGCTTTTGCCGGTGGGTTTATAGCGACTATCCTAGTGTATCGACTTGCCACATCACAGATTGGTACCTCAGTAACCACCATGTTGCTGGCAGGTATCGCGATTGGCGCAATCGCCGGCGCATTGAATAGTCTGCTCAGTTATTTTGCCGACAATGATATGTTGCGTCAGATAAGTCTGTGGCAGATGGGTAATCTAAGTACAGCCAACTGGTCGCGAGTCGCCATGGTTGTCGCAGTGGCGGCGCTCTTGGCGGGGCTGTTTCCGCGGGATAGCCGCGCCCTTAATGCATTGTTGCTGGGAGAGTCCGAAGCCCGCCATCTGGGTATTGATGTGCAGCGTGTAAAGCGACGCCTAATCGTTTTAACGGCGCTGGGTATTGGTACCTCAGTGGCAATGGCTGGCATGATTGGGTTTGTCGGTTTGATTGTTCCGCATGCAATTCGTTTATTGATTGGCCCGGATCATAGCTGGTTGCTGCCGGGTTCAGCCCTTGCTGGCGCCATTCTATTGATTATTGCCGATAGTCTTGCCCGGGTTGTGGTGGCACCTACAGAATTACCCACCGGTATTTTAACGGCTCTGCTAGGCGCGCCATTTTTTGTTGCTCTGCTTATTCAGCGGCGTAGGGAGATATAGCAATGGCACTGATGGCAGACAATATCTCCCTGCATATCTCTGGGTTTAACTTATTGCGTGATGTCAGTATGCGTGTGGAGAGGGGGACAGTGACTGCCATAGTTGGCCCCAATGGCGCGGGTAAGTCGAGTCTGCTAAAAGTGTTGACCGGCGAGATGACGGCCACCACCGGACAGGTAAGTCTTAACCATCAGCCTTTGAGTACTTGGGCGCTGGAGGATAAGGCAAAAATGCTCGCGGTATTGCCTCAGCACACTGTTTTAAATTTCCCTTTTACCGCCGATGAAGTCGTGGCTCTGGGCCGAATTCCGCACCAAACGGGTAAGCGCAAAGATGAGATTATTGTTGCCGATGCCTTAAAGGCAGTAGATGCCAGTTATCTGGAGAAGCGTTTTTACACCCAGATGTCTGGGGGTGAAAAACAGCGCGTGCAACTGGCCCGAGGGTTGGCGCAAATTTGGGAACCAACGCAGCTAGGCGATCAGTTTCTTGTGCTCGACGAGCCCACTTCAGCCTTTGATTTGTCTCACCAAAAACTGACCCTGGAAATTGTCCGTGGTCTAGCGGAGCGGGGAATCGGGGTTGTTATGGTACTACATGATTTAAATTTGGCAGCTCGATGTGCCGATAATCTGGTGGTATTTGATAGTGGCGCCATTGCAGCTCAGGGTTCACCAGATGAGGTATTAACGGAGCGGTTGATCAGTCAGGTATTTGGGGTGAAGTCGATTATCGCCAAACATCCGGTCACTCAAAAACCACTAGTAATAACTTAATGCAGCGCTGGTTATTATTGGGGCTCCTCTCTTTCAGTCTCGTCTGGGCAGAGGGGTCTGAGATATCGGTTGTCGATGATCAGGGTAGTTTGGTTGTATTGCCTGCCCCGGCACAGCGTATCATTAGTCTCGCGCCCAATCTTACCGAAGTCCTGTTTTATGTGGGTGCTGGTGAGCAGATTGTAGGTGCAGATGAGTACAGTAATTACCCCAAACAGGCCAAGAACATTATTCGCGTCAACAACCATGCTTCGGCTAATTATGAGTTGATTCTATCACTTAAGCCGGATCTGATCGTGGCATGGGGATCCGGCAATGGAGAGCAGATTATTGGCCGTATTAAAGAGTTGGGGCTACCCCTATTTGTACTTGAAACGAGAAAAATGGATGCAATCCCCAATCTGTTTTCCCGGCTCGGGCACTTAACAGGCCATGATGAAATGGCCGCACAAAAAGCGCAGGACTTTACTCAAAGGCTCAATGGATTACGAGAAACCTATGGCAGTCAGGCCGCTGTTAGAACCTTTTACCAAATATGGAACGATCCGTTTATTACCCTTAATGGCGATCACTTGGTCAGCGATGTTATTGAGTTATGTGGAGGGGTCAACGTATTTTCTGATGCCATTCCTTTGGTGCCCTACGTCAATATTGAAGCCATCATGGCTGCTGACCCACAGGTGATTATTGCCAGCGGTAGCAGCGAGGATAATGAACAGTGGCGTGATAGTTGGAAGGGCTGGCAGGGAATTTCTGCAGTGACCAGCGGTAATATTTACCTTATTCCCCCAGACCTTATGCAGCGTCATTCCAACCGTATTCTCGAAGGTGCGGAACATATGTGTGACTTCTTGCAGCGCGCGCGAACAGAAGGCTAGGTTTAAAAGCTAGCTCCTGTAACTCCTGCCACCCTCATTACTCTTATAACTCCTGAAGCTCGCATACCTCACCTAGGGTAAAAATCAGCAGATATAAAAAAGCCGCTGACACTGTCAGCGGCTTCAAAGACCTCTTTTTTCACTCTGTTACATCAACGTACAACAGTAGAGTTCGGACGGTTGTATTATTTCCCTTTTGCTTCTTATTATAGGTCATATCCCCTCTCGTTATGCTCCACGAGATCAAGGCCATTTGTTTCACTCTCTTCATCTATCCGCAGTACTAACAGCTTGTCGACAAGTTTCAAGAGAATAAAAGTCACTATGGCCGTGTAGGCGAACGTCGCGGTAATCCCCACTAGCTGAACCTGTACCTGGCTCGCCATATTCATGCCCTCGTTATAACCCTGACCACTGAATACACCCAGCGCGTCAGAGGCGAAGATACCAGCATAGAGCGTTCCTAGCATGCCGCCGACACCGTGGACCGGGAATACGTCTAATGAATCATCAATTTTCCAGCGTTGTTTGATCGCCTGGGTGGCGTAGTAACAGATAATTCCAGCACTAAAGCCAATCACCAGGGCGCCACCTGGACCGACAAAGCCGGAGGCTGGTGTAATGGTGCCTAGGCCAGCAACCATTCCCGTCACGATACCCAGAACAGAGGGTTTGCCATACTTGATCCATTCCATGGTCATCCAGGCCAATGAGCCAGACGCTGCTGAAATATGCGTTACGAGCATTGCCATGCCTGCATCGCCATTTGCAGCCAGGGCAGAGCCAGCATTAAAGCCAAACCAGCCAACCCATAGCATACCGGCACCGGTTACTGTCATGGTGAGGTTGTGTGGAGGCATTGCCTGCTGCGGGAATCCCTTGCGGTTGCCCAGCACCAGCGCAGCAACTAGGGCACCAACCCCCGCCGTAATATGGACAACGGTGCCGCCAGCGAAATCTAACAAACCCATCGAACCCAGCCAGCCACCGCCCCAAACCCAGTGGGTAATAGGCGCGTAAACAGCGACTAGCCACAGCGTACTAAATAACAACATTGCACTGAAACGCATCCGTTCAGCAAAGGCACCCACAATCAGTGCCGGCGTAATAATGGCAAAGGTCATTTGGAACATAGCGAATACCGACTCCGGGATATCACCCGCCATCGAATCTTCAGTCAGCTTGCCCATGAAGATATTGTCCAGATTACCGATCCAGGCGTTCATACTTCCGCCATCACCAAATGCCAGACTATAGCCTAGGGTAAACCAGACAATAGAGGCCACGCAGGTAATTGTAAAGCACTGCATCAGCACTGATAGAACATTTTTAGACCTCACCAAACCACCGTAAAATAGTGACAGGCCTGGGATGGTCATAAACAAAACAAGCGCCGTTGAGGTTAGAATCCATGAAGTGTTTGCCGCATTTAAATCATCGGCAAAAACCTGCGTGGACAAAGTGGAGATAATTATCGCCAGAATTCCCTGAGTGATGAGTCTGGTACGGAATAACATGATGTTCCCCTTAAAATTAAAGCACCAAATTAGTGCGCAAAAAATAATCAACCGGTTAAAATTGCACCAACGTCGATCAGAAAAACCGCTTATAAACTGTAAATGTCGATTTATATAATGAGTAAAGCAATTATTATGCCGCAACAAGATTTTATACACTAATTTGTTACATGATTCTCGAGACGGGTTGCAGTCTCTTCTTTGTAGCGATGAATTTAATCGCATGTTTGATATCTACCCAGCCGCTGACGCCTCCGAGATTCGATTGGTGCAGAGCCAGGCGATTCAAATAGAGGCACTAACTCAGTCTCAAGACTAATGACTGGTGCAGAAGGATGCGGTTACCGAGCCCAAGTCAATGTGGGTGTCGAAAGCTAAGCCGACTTGGGGTTAGTTTGGCCGTCCGTAAGTTGCAGATTCAGCGCTGCAATCACTGGACATTTCGACTAAAATGGGCATTTAATAACCCCCTATTTAAGGGAGCCACGCTGCCGTGACCAATAAGGTGTATTGCATTGTTTAAACGTACATTAGGTACCATTTCGTTTCTGGCCCTGTTGGGGGGCTGCGCGTCAAATTTTGTTCCTGCCGATGTCGGGCCCGATGGCAAATATATAGGCTGGCACTGTGAAGGTGATGTGACATCTAAACAGGATTGGCACTGCGAGAAAAAGACTCTAAAAGAGGGACTTGTCATTCAGTCGGCAGCTGAGCCTGCACCGATTGCTGTCGTAACTGAATCTGAGATCACGGTTGCTGAGCCCGTGTCACAGGTGCCAGTGCATGCGATTATTCTCGACTCTGAGGTGCCGACAGCGCCGCCCGTGCATCAAAGCAGTGGTTATAGCATCCAGCTTGGCGCATACGCCAACCCCCAAATCGCGGCTAGGATCGTTGAGCAGATGGCAATAGATGGCGACATTGATGTTGTGGAGGTTCTCTCCAACGGGAAGACCTTCAGTATTGTTTTATTAGGTCAGTATCCGTCGCGCGCAGAGGCGCAAAATATTGCTGACCGATTGACTTCGCAGCGACCTGAGATACGTTATTGGATCCGATCAATGAGGTCCGTTCATGATGCCTCTGTCGAATAAAAATTCTATTGCGGACCGACTGCAGGCACTGGCAGAAGAGGGTCGCTCTTCCACGAGGGTTTTGTCGCAACAGAGAGCACCGGCGGATTATGATCAGCTGAGCCAGCAACTTGCGGTATTGATTAGTGGCGAAAAAGATCGGGTTGCCAATTTAGCCAACTGCGCTGCGCTGCTGCGGCAGGGCATGCCAGCCATTAACTGGGTGGGGTTTTATTTGCTGAAACGTAATACATTGGTGCTGGGCCCCTTCCAGGGAAAGCCAGCCTGCACGCGCATCGAGATAGGCCGTGGAGTCTGTGGATTGGCTGCAGAAATTTTTAAGACGGTGATTATTGGCAATGTGCATGAGTTTCCAGGGCATATCGCCTGTGACCTTAACTCAAGATCCGAAATTGTTTTACCAATTATTATCGACGGTAAATTCATCGGTCTATTGGACATTAATAGCCCCGAGGTTGATCGATTTGATCATGTCGATCAGCAGGGATTAGAGGGGATAATTCAGATTTTGATCGCGCAAATTTAAAGAATGTCACTGAACAGAAAAACGGTATTTGGGACTTATTATGACTGCAAGAAAGCCACTTCAGTTAGACCTTATATTTAGGGCCTTCAAATACACGATTTATGCAGTACTGGCGCTGAACATACTGTTATTCTTTCAAGAGGAGAGTCTGGCGACGGCGAAAACTTTTAGTCAGGGAATTAATCTTGAGCAGATTATTCATGGTTTTGCGGCCACTATTGATACTGCCGCTTGGCTGGTCTTGCTGTTGATTTTTGAGTTAGAAACCTCAATATTAGACGATGGTACACTGCGCAAACCCAAGGTACAGTTCTCCCTTCTGAGTCTACGAGTATTCAGTTATGGCTTAATTATTTACGCCCTATATGGCTATTTCAACAAAATGCTCATGACATACAACGTATTGCCTTTTGCTGCTGGTGATCTTTGCGAGCTGGTAGGGCAGGGCTATTCAACTATACTGACATTGGATGAATACCCGCTCCTTGATATCCAAAATTGTAACGTCTTGACCGATCAGGCGCTACTTAAGCTCAATGGCCAGCAGGTAATAGGTGCTACATCTGATTGGAATGATATTCAATGGTTGGCCTGGGTCGATGTGATTAACTCGGTAACCTGGCTGGCTGTTGTGGCAATTTTAGAAGTGGATGTCTGGTTGCAATTGCGCGGTCGTACCCTCTACCTAAGTAAAATAATTAAACCAGGGCTGTACAGCATACTCTTTCTCGCAGCGGTCTACTGGGGTCTCAGGGGAGACTTTTTAGATTTTTGGGATGCCTTCGTGTGGCTGGTGGCCTTTATTTTTATCGAGATGAACCTCTTTCAATGGCAGGCGGAAACGAGCCCTTCATGACAAAGGTAAGATGGCGAGAGTTAGTTTTGAGATGCAGGTTAGTTTCCCCGCCTCGTTGGTCAGGCGAATCTCCCAGACATGGGAGCGTCTACCCAGATGGATAGGTTTTGCAATGCCCAGTACCAGGCCAGATGACACTGGACGCAGATGCGTCGCATTAACGTCTTGACCCAGGCATTTGGTGGTAGACATATCAATAACATGGGCGCCAGCGACACTCCCTAGCGTCTCGGCCAAAACTACATTGGCACCGCCGTGAACCACGCCGTAGGGCTGAAAGGTGCGAGTATCC
>Ga0209091_10004100_pt1 | contig 11457 bp, 12 predicted proteins | sample ArcticOcean_MG_C_6_FD_187438 | JGI IMG/M metagenome (GOLD analysis project Ga0209091, IMG submission 187438) | Marine microbial communities from western Arctic Ocean - ArcticOcean_MG_CB8_128 (SPAdes) (version 2) | ecosystem: Environmental > Aquatic > Marine > Oceanic | place: Arctic Ocean...
TCTCGTTGCCAAGCATTCCACTTTTTTTAGTGGTTTTGATATTTCCTATATCTTTTCCGAAATCCTTATATTTATCAAAAAAACTAGGATTTATATATATTTCTACATTCATTCTCGATATATATATATATCGCAGAATATTTTAAAAATCATTCTAAAGTACATGATGGAAAAATTAAACAATTTGTTATCAATGAATTAATGACATTCATTAAAATAGAGTGAATGAAAATAAAGTCCCATTTAGAGAAACCATTAAAATAAATTAACTTATAATTATTATCAATATATATATATATATATAATATGTCTGACGGAACGAATACGCGAATGGAGTTGGTTTCTTCAGACGACGAGGACGATAGGAGTGAATTCGGTGAAAAAAAATCACTGGTAGAACATGTATCTAAACGTGATGGAGTTTCAATGTTTGATAAAAATAATCCACGGAACTGGGACAATGAAGATATAAGAGCAGGTACAAATGTGCCTGGATTGCGCATCCAACCTTTAAGAGAGGGGGCGAGGTATGAAGAGAGTCCAGAAGCGGATATTAGATGGGAACAAATGATATGTCAATTAAGTTATAATGCAGTCTTTTTATTAAATAAATTTGCTCCTAATGTTTTCGTAAAATCTGGATGTAATTGGGATGGTAAAAAATGGATTGCTGATACAAATCAATGTGTAGATATTGAAATATTAACAGCAAGAATTTGGGAAGACGAATTCGAGTGGGATATATATATTGTAAAATTCCCGAACGCACACCAATACATTGGTCGTAATAAGAAGAAATTTGTTATCATTGACTATAAGGATGCATTGAAGGAGGCTAAAATAAATCCATTATCAGTAACTTGGTTTTCCATTATAGGTGAAGATAAACAAGTCAAAAATTATGTATGTGTATCAAATACAGGTGTTCTTGCCGATTGGAGGAAATTAAGACAACACAAAAGAGACTACCGCAATCCTGTTGTTTTTTGCAAAGTTGGAGTGCCTGGACATTATACAATGGCAATGATTTATCTTCGGGACAAGCGCATTGAATTCTTTGACCCAGCTGGAACTTATGATGATGTCGATTGGCTTGATGGAGATCCAAATAAACCATATTCAACAACACTTATGAACTACAAAAGAACCAGACCACAGAATGGACAAAACAGAAAAAATGCGATGTGTATACCGGAAAGCTATACATATGAGATAGATAGTGCTGTATGCAAAGCATTTGCTGGAATTTTTGGTGGCGAAGGATATAGTATAGTTGGAATTATGAGAGATACTAACTTACAAATAGATAAACGAGATGCTCATTGTCAAACTTGGATTTGGTTATATTCTTATCTTAAATTTATTGATAAAAATGGAACCAACACAACCCAATATTGTATTAATTTTCTTCGTGGTACTATACAGGGAGCTAATAAAAAAAAAGAACATGCACCAAATGCATTAACAATGATAGAATCTTTTTGGAGCTATTTAATTAATCTTGATAGAGGTGATAGAAATGTTGAAACTCAAAGTAAAACTCCATCATCGTCTTCTAGCAATAAAAAAGGCGGAAAAAAACACAAATCACATAAAAAAAGGAAAAAAACAAAACGACGAAAAAAAAAGAAGCAAAAATCCCGTAGAAAAAAGAAAACGCGAAAACACAGAAGGAAGAAAAAAAAATATATCGACGATAAATATGCTAAACACGCAGAAAGAAACGCCGTAAATCCAGAAAAAAATAAATTGAAATGACTTTATAACTAAAATGACTTAGAACCAATAAACAATGAACCCGCTTCAGCATTACATTTCCAGATATAACAGGAAAAAAACACGCATCAGCAATGTTCTCTCTCGCGCTTGCAATGGGAAATTTATGCACATTAATAATAATTTTCGTTCTTTAATCAGTATGAAAATTATTGAACAGCACTTTTCTTCACGAGAAATTACTAACAATATGTGCGTGATAGATTGTCCCATATATCTTAAATCTATAATGACCCTGTTACAAACAGGCATCCTCCCTGTTGAATATTTTAACGACATGCTTGGCGGAACAGCAGTTTTTGAAAATCATGAATATATTTGGAAGGAAATCTTCATATTTGAAGCCATTGCAGAAGCAATGAAAAAAAAACATTTTATTTATTTAACCTTTGGCTTTGAAGACTACGATGTTGATAATATTGACGGAGTCAATGAATATTGTGGCCATTCAACCTGTGCTCTCTTGATACCTAATAAAAAGAAATACGATTGTTACTATATGAATGTTCATGGTCGTGATATGAAAGAAACAAATTATTACAAAAAAATCGTGACAAACAAACGATGTCAAGTGTTTCACTATAAAGAATCCCTAGATACTATATTTATGAAGGCATTTTGTGATAGTTTTAATAAATCAAATAACACAAAAATCAATTATAATAACACATACAGATATAATTATTTGGGTACAAATTTACAATCGGGTGATGGATATGGTGTTTGTTTTATATTTCCATTTATTATGTTTCATTATATATGCAATTATCTTACTCGACCCAGATATTTCAAAACAAACAACAACACACATATTGAAAGCGGAATCCAACTATTGAAAAAGGGTCGATTGGGTTTCTTTGTGGAATGCATGTTTGCGGACTTTTCACCTAATTATAAAAAAATCATATGCGAAAAAGACATAACTTATACTGCCAAAAGAGAACATCTTGAAACTTTTGTTATTAAAAATTCTGGGAACTTTCTGAAAGATATCACTGCCCCAATGGTGTCATTTATGATGCAAATAAAAATTAAATCTATTATTGATGATTAACGTGATACAACGACACAAATAAAAATTGACACCAATTTTTTTGTTGTAATTGTATGTATAAATAATAACAATGGCATCAATCATGGTTCAAACAAAAGAATGTCAAATTTGCATGGAAAATTTTACCAGTTCTCTTAGAGCACGTGTTTCTTGTGATTCGTGTAATCTGGAAGCTTGTCGCGAATGTGTCCGAAAACATCTTTTAAATACTTCAGAACTTCCTCATTGTCCAAATCCAGATTGTAAATGCAGTTGGGATAGAAAATTCTTGATTGATAATACTTTGAAGGCATTCGTGAATGGAAAATATAAAAAACATCGTGCTGAAATCCTTTTAGAGCAAGAAAAAGCGCGTATGCCGGAAACAATGCCGGCGGTAGAAAACTATCGCAATGTCGGGAAATTACGAAAAGAAGTATTGGATGATGGCGATAAATTGGAGAAGATATTGGAACAATATAATACTCTCAGATTTAATATTCATCAAAAAAAAGGTAAGATAAAAAGAATTCTAAGAGGCGATTGTGGCGAAGAAAAAAAGCGGGAATTCAAACAGAAATGTGGTGTTTCAGATTGCTGCGGCTTCCTATCTTCTGCTTGGAAATGTGGTGTATGTGATACATGGACTTGTCCTAAATGTTTTGAAATCATTGGTACAGATAAAAATTGTGGACATGAGTGTGACCCAAATAATGTTGAAAGTGCGAAGCTTATTAAAAAGGAAACTCGTAATTGTCCATCTTGTGCAACTTCCATCTTTAAAATAGAAGGCTGTGATCAAATGTGGTGCACGCAATGTCATGTCGCATTTAGTTGGAAAACGGGAATGCAAGTGAATGGTGTTGTTCATAATCCTCACTTTTATAATTGGCAAAGAGAAGGAGGACAAACAGCTCCTATTCAAACGCCCGGTGCACAGGTTTGTGGAGGATTACCAAATGGCTGGACATTTAAAAGACAATTAAATTTTGTTTTGACAGGGAATAAGTTGACAAGTTGTGCTATTTCAGATGAAATCATGCTCTTACACGCAGGAGCGGCACATTTTCAACATTGGGAATTGGATAAAATCAGAACACATTGTCAAACAGCGGGCAATACTAAACAATTGAGAATTAAATATCTTTGTAAAGAAATCACAGAAGAGCAATTAAAAAAAAAACTTCAACAAAATGATAAAAAAAAGGAAAAAAAAATGGCTCAATTACAAGTATATGAACTTATTAATAGCGTGTTTATGGAGAATTTGAATGATATTCAACAAATGGTTCTAGAAATCATAGCAAATAATCGCATTGGTCAACTTGAAGACTTCAATGCTATCGTACAAACATGTAAAACCAATATTATCAGGTGTCATAAATTGCGCATTTACGCAAATAAACAAATGGTAAAAATTAGTAAAATATATAGTCAAAATGTTGGCATGATTAATCATCGTTTCAGAACTTTAAGTATGAAAATAGGCAGTTTAACCGAAGATGAATTCTTCGTCAAACACGATTTATTGTTTACCCATTAAATAGATTTTGAAAGAGGTAATAAATGTCTTTTCCTGATGCTCCGAATCTTTTCCAAGGTATAATGGAGATACCTTGTCCTCTTTTAAAATGACCTTTGCCGTAGAATAAAATCAGTTCTAAGGCTTCTAATAATTTTTTATTCAGTTCTTTTCTGTCCTTTCTGAATGCACTATTGTATATAAATCTGTTGTAATTTGTATCAGATTTATATATAGACGTCTTATATTTTGGGTTTATGTAATTTCTTATCAATCCAATCCCCGCTACTTCATTCACATCGTTGTTCATTTCTATAACATATACAATAGCCATATGCGGAACGCGCAATGGCATTTTTTTATTGCATCCGTAGATGCAACCTTTCCATTTATGTTTTTCTCTCCAATCTTTATTTTCTTGAAAAGTATAATCATTAAACCTAGTGGTTCCTAGATAGAAGCATTCGTCTTTATCTACCATTGTAATGTAAATTCTTGTGGGCGTTTAATTTGATTTCAATTTATTGTAGTCTTTTTTAGTGTGATTTTGAATGCCTACAATCTCTGATGGCGATAATCTAAAGTATTTTTCCAATATTTCATCATTTATTTCATCGGGAAGCTTAATTTTTGTAATATCGGGTATCATTTCAAAAATGTATTTTTCCAGGTATTTCATTCTATATCTTGTTGCTTCAAATATATATAGGGCAAATTTAGTTGAGAAAAACGATTTCAATTGTTGGAATTCTTCAGGTGTTTTATTTAAAATAACATAGTTGTCTCTATTTGAAATACCATAGGTTCCACTAATATCATAATAAGGAAATCCATACATTTTATGCGCAAGTACTAGTTTTGGTTGATTTGCGTGCACACATTCTTTATTTGAATAATTAATAACTAATTCTGGTTGTAACTTATTTAAAATACATGTGGAAATATTTGGAAAAGGGTGTTCTTTATCTGGTTTAGATTTTAAAGACAATCCTTTATAATCCGGTCGCATGTTTGTTTTGATAACGTTGATATGTCCATATTCTTCTACAAGAAAACACAGCCTTTGCAAGACAGACTGCGCAAATAAAGGCAAAGATATGTATGTTTCTCCTATTTGTGGCGAGCAAAGTACATATTTGCAGACAGATTTATCATATATAGAAATGGGTTTATATATGGGAAAATCATTAACCTTGGTATTTCTTAATGTGAAATAGCAGGTGGGGGTTTGTGCATGGCCATGAAAAGCGCGGTTTGTTTCGGTATTTGTCAATGTCTTTATTTTTTTGATGTTATAATTCAACATATATTTATACATGGGATGGTCGCGTTTCATCCATAAGGAAGGCGTGATAAACGTGAGATATCCGTTATCTTTGAGTTGGTGGATGGAATGTTTTACGAATTGTTGCCAAATAGAAGTACCATCTGTTTTTTTCAAAGATTTTTTATTTGTTGGTACTTTGACTTGTCCTTTTACATTAAATGGAGGATTTCCAAATATCATATCATATTTACCAGTTGTGTTCAAGAAATCCGCATTTATTATGTGCGCTTTCTCTCCAAATATCTCTTTAAGAACAATAATATGTTCATTATTTATTTCAATCATCCATAACATCTCATTAATAATATGGTTATGTTTTTCTTCTTCATTTTCAATAGGAAGATGATTGAATAGTTTCTTATAAAGTGCCATAGAAAAATAACCACAACCGCAGCAGGGGTCCAACCATCGAAGTCTGGGGTTTTTAAATTTATATTGGGGTATAAGTGATAAAATTTCATTGGCAAGGTTGAAGTCTGTATTAATTTCACCATATTTATGTTTGTTTTGGAGAGAAACGTTAAAGAATTGCTTATATTGATTAATATCAATGGTTCTGATTGACATTAATATATTTAATTATTAAAATATCGACATTTTTACTTGATTATATCCAACTTTTAGCCCAGATGCAATCTTTTTCGGCATTTTTTTTATCAACATAATCAATATCTTTTATTTTTAATGTTTTGCCATAAATATTTTTATTAAAATTATGTATATGACATTCTACATAATTTGTTCCATTGCTTAATATGGTTGTTTTGCCGTATTGAGACATACCATTGAAAACGCCACATTTCATTGGTTTTTTGATTATAATATTTGCAGTGGGATAGTCATAATCTCTTGAGGTTCCTTCCCCCTTTATAACTTTACCACTTATTGAAGAAACCAATCCTTCAATCGTTTTTTTATTTGATAAGATTATCATTAATAAAATCAAGCTTAAAATAATTATTATACCACCAATGTGCATTATATAAATAAACATATTTTAATGTGTTTATTTATGGATTTTTTTTAAACTTGATATTTATTAATGGCAAATTCATTATTATTGATTTTATTATTGATTTTATTATTGATTTTATTATTGATTTTATTATTGATTTTATTTATATTTTTTACGGAAAATAATGTTGAGCCGAAATTTTACAAAAACGTAGACATCGAAAAATTAAGACAATTTAAAATTGCAAATTTTAAAAAAAGATTTGGTGACACTGATATTTTTGTTAGTCATACTAATTCCAAAGATATAGATGTTAATAGTAGTATTATTAAAATGAAATTAAATGAATTTTGTAATATTATGAATGATAATATTGATTATTATTTTAAAACAGAAGATGAATACGATTTTTTAAATATTATAGGAATTAAAAAAATGGTTATCAAAGAATTTGATAAAATATTTAATAATTTCAATAATGTCAAGCGTACGGATTGTTCATTTTGGCTAGGTGGAAAAGGTTCTACAACTGGTTGGCATGTAGATATTGAAGATTTATCCTATTTATATGTTATTGAAGGTAAAAAAAAAATACAATTAATTTCACCGAAATATAATGATAACATGTATGAAAAAAAAATATTTACGTCATTTTCTAAATGGAGTGAAATAGATTTCAAAAATATTGATTATAATAAATATCCAAAATTCAAAGATGTGGAAATACAGACATATATATTAAATGACGGGGATGCTATTTTTATACCTAGAAATTGGTGGCATTGTGTGGAAAATTTAAATGAAACTATAGCAATTACATATAAAATTTTTAGAACAGATAATGTATTATTTTATATTATGGAGTTTTTTCGCAAATATTATGCAATATTTAATAATTATAAATTTAACAATAAAAATGCAAAGGAAAAAATATCAAAGAAAGATTTACTTCATATGAAGAAACTTATAGCAAATAATATTAATAATCATTGAATCATCTTTTTACATTTAACGACACCAAAAATAAATTTTGTTAAATCAAAGGATTTCTTGTATTCATTTCGTTTTTCTTTATAATAGAATGTAAATCCACCTAATATAATAACAATGCCAATCATCAATAGTAAAAAAGATGATAAAAAATGTCATAAATTGTTTAGCAATTGTACTATTTGTTAATAATTCTTGTGTTTGACATCCTAAAGTTTCAGCTATAAAATTACCTGAGACGGCAAGAAATAATAAAATAAACCATAACTAATGATTTGTTTTAATATTGACTCTATCATTTTTATATATGTATATATATATATAATGGTAAATTACGTTCATACTTTTGTACCTACATTGGTGACAATTATATTTTTTTTCCTTGAATCAATTTTACATTATAATATTGGAAAAACTGGTTATATTACATTGAAACATTTTCCATCAAAAATGGAAACTTTTAATTTATTAATAACAATTGTCGTATTTGCAATTTCTTCAACACTAACAACAAATTATATTAAACATTTACTAAATGTTGAATAATTCATATTTCAGAGCTAAACATTTATACAAACAACTTAATAAGTAATGGAAAAAGTAATTTAAATGATAGTACGTGTTCCCACAAATGATTTTACAATAAAGTTAAATGAAGAAGGTCGTATAGATGAAAGAGCTGTTACATCGTCATTGGAAGAAGCTCTTAAAAAATTTAAAAAAAAAACGTATTGCGAACACGTTTGTGAAGCGATTCCATTAGTATGTAAAAACTTTAAAATGAAAATGAGCGACCACTTATTATTGGGAGGCGAACATGTGAGAAAAGTATCTCCTGGATTTCATTCTCCCCTTAAATTTAATAATGAAGAAATTTCATCTGATGAAAAAAAAGAAATAGTGAAAGCATCGCCTTCTTTTGGCATGTTTAGTTTATTCAAATATCACCTTAGAAGAGGATATTTGAATGAAGAATTAAAAAAAACAAATAAAGTCTATTGTTCTCATATTTTCTCATTACTCCTAGCATTACCCATCCTTGTATTTATTAGCCAATGGCTATTATATAGTGCTTTGGTATCACATGAGATTAAAAATTTCGATGGAAATTTATGTGGCAATGAGGGTACGCTTGAAAATAAGCTAATGATTAGTGGCATCTGCATCATTTATTTTGTGCGCAGTTTCTTCCTATGGGATAATATTACCAATAGTCTTAGTTTACAAAAAATGAACAAAGTGAATAGTTTTACAGCAATAATAGATACCTTTCAGGAATTTTCATTTACTATGTTTGTATATGGGGCAAATATTTGGGTTGTTTTTATTGATTCCGATATTCAAAATATGATATTAAATTCCTTGGCCATGGAATTTTTAATGATGCTGGATAACGAATTTGAAGAATTATATTTCCAATATATGCCCGGTAGTGCAGACGATATATACGATAATATATTTGTTTCATACGATGAAAACAAAGAATTATTGGAAGATAGACAGAAAAACGATTGTTGTTTTAGATGTTTTAGTTGCTCCGTATTTATACCATATAAATTATTAGTGTTAAGTGTGTTTTTCTTCCCATTTTTTTGTTTTTTCATGATATTTGCGGGTCCTTTATGTAAGTAAATTTATTTATCCTTCAATATATTTATGATTTTAGTGATATATTCTTTATAATACCAAGGTCGAAAACTATTTTTGTGTCTTCTTAAAGAAGATAATTTCACCCATTTTAATTTATCTTTTTCATATAAACCATTTTTTGCTTTTACCATATGTGGGGTTTCTCTTAAAATTTTTTGAAAATGTTTGTGGAATTGATACACAATGTCAGTATTATATTCAATTTCTACTATCCAAATACTATATTTTCTATCAGTAAGCTTTCCAACCAAATGGGTTTTCATTAAATTTCGAATATCTTTTTTATTTCCTAAAATACCCGTTGATTCTTCATAACATTCGCGAACAGCAGTCTGATATTGATTTTCTCTACCTTCTTTACCTCCACCAAAATCACTCCATTTTCCTCTATCAACATCATTATTATAAACAAGCCTTTCTCTTGAAAAAAGCAGATATATTTCTCCATTATGTCTTGCAATTGGTAAAACTCCTGCGCCCATTAATATTGGAAATTATTTTTTTCTGATTTTTAACATTTGAGTTTGTAAACCACACCACCAATAATATATGCTCTTTTTTCTCTATCCCATCTTGCAGTTCTCCACTTATGGCCCGAAGTTTTTAATTTTTGAGCATTTCGCATGTTTTTTGAGTATGAGCTTGGATTTGACATATTCACGTCATCCTTGGCAATTTTAGGTTTTGGAGGACAGACGTTGGCGCCATTTGAACCATTTGTTTTCACATCTAAACATTTGGCCCATGCGGATTTTTTAACATTTTTTGTGCAATCAACACAGCCATTGCAGTTTTTGCATCTTTGCATTTATATATATTCTAATAATTTAATTACGCTACCGCAAACCAATTATTTGTCTTATTCCTCTCGCTGGTTCACATCTGAAATCGTTGCAAAAAAATTAAAAATCAATAATTTAAAAATCAAAAATTATTTTGAACGCTTTTGTAACCTGAAAATGTTTTAACTAAATTACCGGCAGCGTCTCCAATTTTCGGGAAATCCCAATCTGACCCATCAAAACGAGCCATATAATAAATCATAACAATATCACTCGACGAAAAAGACGCCACCAAACCCTTTGTTATTGTCAAAACTACATTACCCGTTGAGTCAAAGGTAGCAGACGAGATGTAGCTTGCTGTTTGACCATTAATTTTACAAATAAAGGAGTTACTATCCGGATCTGAGCCGGGATTCGCTGGCATCAAAAGCGGTTTAGTAAAAGTCATAATAAGTAAACCTTTATTAGGAGAATCATGTATGCTATTTATTTCGCCATAAAGATAAGTTGGTGGCACGGGTAGTGCTGTTCCAGAAAACATTTTAAATTTTCGACTTCTATCCCCCAAATAATGCAAATAACCTTGTTTTGTATTTTTAAAAAGGCAGTTTCCCGATATGTCAATTTGTTTTTTCCAACCCGGTTTATCACATTCATCTATTGGAAATAAATTACTACTTGGGTCAATAACAACACCACTCACACCTCCATGAATATTATCTTCGGGCGACAAAACATTTAATATATTATTACTAGTACCAGTTTTGACAACAACTATCCCACTACCATCAAAGGTTGAAGATGCATTATTTCCCTGTGTTATTTTTATTTGAAAATCATCACATTTTGGGGGGTCACACAATGCATTTCCTCTTAATAAACTTTGTTTTATTTGATAATTATCAACACTTTTAATCGAGGCATCTTTATAAAATTGCATTTTTTTGACACCTTTTGCAGATACAAACTCTAGTTTGGCCGATTTATAAATGGTTTTATCACGTTTATTGCGCACAATATCGCCTGCATCAAGGTCTGGAACATTATTATCAAATGGATTCATATTAATTTAATTGTATATTATAATTTAATTGCGCAATTAATTGCGCAAACATGTAAATGTTAATTCAAAAGTTAAATCCATATTATGTAAATCTATAATTCTTCCAAAATCGTCCACTACTGAAATGTGCAACTTTTCAATATCTACTGGACCATAATAAGTTCTGCTATGGCTTCCGGCCTGACCCGTCCCGTCATGAAAAGAATTTTTAATAGATGTTGCTATGTTTAAACTGGAAGTAATAGGTTTTAAAGGAATGCGAGCTAAAATATTGTCTCTTCCTAAACTTTTATTATACAATGTTTCAAAAGTATTCGTAAAATTTTTATTGAAATCATTTACAATTAAATAAGCAG
>Ga0209091_10004101_pt1 | contig 11455 bp, 7 predicted proteins | sample ArcticOcean_MG_C_6_FD_187438 | JGI IMG/M metagenome (GOLD analysis project Ga0209091, IMG submission 187438) | Marine microbial communities from western Arctic Ocean - ArcticOcean_MG_CB8_128 (SPAdes) (version 2) | ecosystem: Environmental > Aquatic > Marine > Oceanic | place: Arctic Ocean...
AAAATGGGTTAGACGGAAATAAGCGCTCATAATATTGGTAGGTATTTTCTACAATGGGAATGCAGCCACATTCCAGTGCTTCATATACTCTATAAGTCTCCGGGTGCACGAATCCATTGGGACATGGAGCAAATATAGTTGAAGATAATATTTTACTCATTTCATCTGCATCAATAATTTTTTGATTAAATTTTGGTGTTTTGTGGCAATAAAATGGATTTATATCTGATAATTGAAACAATAAATCATGTCTACTTGATTTATGTTGGGTGCCAATAAAAGCCCACATAAAACTTCTTTTTCCTGTTTGTTTTTTTAATAAAGTTCCAGATTTATAACCTATAGGAATGCAACTGACTTTAGGATTCCTAAAATATCTATTGTTACAAAAAGCTCTCCAAACAAAATCACAATTATCATAAATTTCGGATAAATCATCAGTTCCAGATTCGTCACCTAGATGTATTAAAAATATTTGTGAGCAAATTAATTTTAAATTTTTATAAAAATTTTTTTTTTTTTCAACACTGGAATCAATAATTATTAGTGTATCTTCAGATTCTATTTGTTGTTCATCCTCAATAACTTTATATTTAACATTTCCCAAAATCTCAAAAATCCATTTATCTGAAAATTTTTTGTGATATATTCCCCACTTGTAATTTTTATCATCTTGGCTAACATTTTTTTCTAATTGGTTAATAACTAATTTGTGTGAATTCCAGAGTAGTTTAATCATTGAAGATTAAAGTATTATTTTTCCAAAAAACTCTTGAGGTGTTTTGATCTACTTGGGTGTTTTAATTTTCTTAAAGCTTTAGCTTCAATTTGTCGAATTCTTTCTCTTGTAACAGAAAACTGCAGACCCACTTCTTCTAACGTATGATCAGTATTCATTCCAATGCCGAAACGCATTCTAAGAACTCTTTCTTCTCTTGGTGTAAGTGTTGCTAAAATTTTTGTAGTAGATTCCCCTAAGTTTGCTCTTATTGATGCGTCAAGTGGTTGCAGTGCATTTTGATCCTCAATAAAATCACCAAGAGTACTATCCTCCTCGTCACCAACAGGAGCTTCTAAAGAAACAGGTTCTTTAGAAATTTTTAAAACTTTTCTAACCCTGTCCAAGGGCATAGCTAACTTTTTAGCAAGTTCTTCTGGTGTAGGTTCTCTACCTCTTTCACTTAATATTTGTCGTGAAGTTCTTACAAGTTTATTAATTGTCTCTATCATATGCACTGGTATTCTAATTGTTCTCGCTTGGTCAGCTATTGATCTAGTTATTGCTTGTCGTATCCACCAGGTTGCATAAGTAGAAAATTTATAACCCCTTTGATACTCAAATTTATCAACCGCTTTCATTAAACCAATGTTTCCTTCTTGAATTAAATCTAAAAATTGTAAACCTCTATTTGTATATTTTTTTGCGATCGATATTACTAACCTTAAGTTTGCTTCCACCATTTCTTTTTTAGCTACTCTAGATTCTCTCTCTCCTTTTTGGATTCGCCCCACTAACCTTTTAAACTCACCAACTGGCAAACCAATTTTATTGCTGAATTCAACTAATCTTTCTCTGATTTCATCAAATTCTTTTTTCTTTTTTTTAAAAAAGTTTTTCCATAACGGGCTGCTGTTAAGGAATGATTGAAAGTTTGGGTTAATTTCATTTCCCAAGTAATATTTAAGAAATTCTTCTCTAGAAATTTTATTATCAATGGCTGATCGCATTAAAATGCCTTCTAGAGAGATGATTTTTTTATTTTCTTGATAATGTTCTTGGACTAAATTTTCTAATATTACTTGATTAAGCTGAAGCAATTTTATCTTATCAATTAATTCATTTTGAATTTTTTTGTAACCCACTTCTTTAGAGCGTGAAAATTCTTTTGCATTTAGTGCACAATTTAATTTTTCATTTTGATACTTAATAAGTTTAGAATAGTTTTTGCAAAGGCTATCAATAGTAGAAATGACTTGTGGTCTGATCTCTTCTTCCATTGCTGCTAAAGATGGATTAAACTCATCTTCATCAGAATAACCATCATCTTTATCTTGTTTTTTTTCATCATCGGATTTTTCCGATTTATCATCCTTTTGTTTTTTTTCATTAGTTTTCTTTTTTTGTGAGGCTACGGATGCAATTTCAGCCTCAAGATCTACATAAGAAGAATCTATATCTATAATTTCTCTAACTAATATTTCGTTTTTTTCTAATTTCTCTTTCCATTCAAAAACTTTTCTTGCTGTAAAAGGACTCTCTAAAAGAGATGTTATCATCACTCCTTTTCCTGCTTCTATTCTTTTTGCTATAGCAATTTCACCTTCGCGAGATAGAAGTTCTACCCCACCCATTTCTCTTAGATACATTCTTATTGGGTCGTCACTCTTATCTAGCTCAGAACTTTTTGTACCACCTTCTTGAGATGAATCTCTTTTTTTAACTGATCGATAATCAGATTTTTTTTCTACAAGACAAACTTTATTATCAAATATATGAAGAAATGCACTTTCAATATTTTCATAACTATAGTGTCTTTTTCCAAGAGATTTACCAAGTTCTTCGAATGTTACAAAACCTCTGTGAATACCTTTATCTAGCAATCTTTTAAAGGATTTTGTAATTAATTTTTCCATACTGCTTTTTTCATTCATAATCTATTAGAAGGACTTATATATAGTAATTATAAAAAAAAAATCTATAGCTTATTTAGCCTTCTTTTAGTTGGCTTCTTAGAGATAAAAGTTCAGAATATAGGTTTTCATCTAAATTTATTGAAACTTTGTCTTCTAAAGATTCTATTTTTGTACGTAAATTAATTTTTTTTATCTCATCAATAATTTCATTAAACATAGTAACAATTTCTTCTTCATTTTTATTATTAACAATAATCTTTACTGGGGCATTGGCATTTATTAGATCTATGGTTTTGTTAAATTTTTTATCAAAATCACTACTTATTATTATTTTTTTATCAAAAAATTCTTCTGTTACTAAAAAATTAACAAGTTTTTCCTTAAATTGTAATAATAAATTATTATTAAAACTAACTTTTGATATTAGTTCAATATTTTTTCTAAAAATATCTAGATTATTTATAATCAAAAATAAAATTGAAAATTCTTTTAATTCCCGTTCCTCAAATTTATTTCTTTGGTTATTTACATCTTTTGTTTGCTGAAGTGGTGCGGAAGGTTTTTTGTATTTTAAAAATTTATTTTTTTTAAAATTTAAATTTGGCGTTAAATCATTAATTTTTTTAATAAATATATCTAAAAAATATTTTGCTAATATTTTATCTTGCATGTCGGCACAAAGGGCTTTGATTTTTTTTTCGAACAATGAAAGTGCATAAGGGTCATTTTTATCTACATCATTGTAATAAGATTTCCAAATAAAATCCTGAATTTTGATTTTACTTTCTGTGAATTTCAAAAAAGATTCTTTTCCTTCTTGGTTTATATAAGTGTCAGGATCTAAATTTTCAGGTAGTGTTAAAAAATTAATATTAAAATCTGACTTAATTAATGGAAATAATCGTTCTGCAGCTCTCAATGCTGCTTTGCGGCCACTAACGTCACCATCAAGGCAGATTGTTAAATTTTTAAAATAATTAGAAGTTAAATAAATTTGTCTCTCAGTGATTGCTGTACCTAAATTAGCTACTACATTTTTAATTCCAAATTTATGTAAATTTATAACATCCATATAACCTTCGACTATAAAAACTTCTTCTGTGTTATCTTTAAAGTTTTTAGCTGAATTAATATTATATAAATGATTACCTTTCTTATAAAATTCAGTTTCAGGTGAGTTGATATATTTAGCAAAAGTTTTTTGGGAAAGAGCTCTTCCTCCCAAAGCAAGAATGGAATCGTCAAGACTTTGAACAGGAAAAATAATTCTACCTCTAAATCTGTCTACATATATATTTTTTTTTTCGTCTAAATAATAAATGCCAGAAGAAATTATTTGCTTTTCATCAAATTCTTCTTTTAATTTATCATAAAAATTATTTTTTATTGCTGCGTACCCAATTTGAAAAAAATTAACTTCTGTTTTCGTTATTTTTCTTTTTTTTAAGTATTCAATTACCTCTGGATATTTTTGTGAAATTAATTCTTTATGACAAAAATTTACATATTTCTCCATAATTTTTTTATATATTTTCCATCTGTTGTTTTTTTCTTCATCTTCTTTAGTGAATCGAAAAGGTTGCATTCCCGCATTAGATGCTAATATTCTTACGGCTTCACCAAATTTAAAATTTTTTGTTTTCATTAAAAAATCAAAAATATTTCCATGTTCTGCTGAACTAAAACAGTGATAAAAACCTTTTTCATCATTAACAGTAAAAGAAGGAGTTTTTTCATTTGAAAACGGTGAAAGTCCAACAAACTCTTTTCCTCTTTTTTTAAGTTTTACTGTTTGACCTACAACTTGTGAAACTTTAAGTCGTTGCTTAATTTCATTTAAATATTCTTTGGGGTATTTCATGATTTTAATAAATCTTTTACAATTACACTCACTTTAGAAAAATCAATTGAATCAGGATATTTTTGTTTCAATGTTCCCATAATTTTTCCCATCTCTTTTATGCTAGAAGCGCCCAACGATTCTATTATTCCTTTACAAATTTTTTTAGTTTCTTCTTCGTTAAGCTGTTTTGGTAAAAACGAATCGATTATTTTTATTTCCTCTTCCTCTATTTTTAACAAATCTGGCCTTAACCCTTTTTTGTATAAATTTGCAGAATCTTGTCTTTGTTTTTGCATTTTTCTTAAAATCTTTACAATCTCGTCATCTTTTGCAGATTCCTTTTTTTCGCTAGTTCTGTTGACAATGTCTTTGTCTTTAATAGCTGACAAAACTAGACGTAGAGTAGAAATTAAATTCCTATTTTTATTTTTTAGTGCAGAATTATACTGTTCGTTTATTTTTTCTCGTAATGACATGATTTATAAAAATATTAATTTACTTTACTCACTCATTTTCTTCAAAAGAAAAAAATTCTATCTTGGCTAGATAAAACATTTTCATTTTCATATGTTGCAGAATACCATGTTTTATAGTACAAGCCTTTAACTCATGAGTTGTATTTGGTAGCAAAAACAAATTTAACCCATAAATCAAAAGATAATCTTCAAAAGGTTATTCCGACAGGTATTTTAGTTTTAGAAAATGGCAATTTTTTCAAAGGTTTCGGATTTGGCTTTGAAAGCACAGCTACAGGCGAGATTTGTTTCAATACTTCTATAACAGGTTATCAAGAAATAATATCAGACCCTTCTTATGCTAGCCAAATAATCAATTTTACATTTCCTCATATAGGAAATGTGGGAACAAATAATGATGACCACGAGTCTGATAAAATTTGGACCAGGGGTGTAATCTTTAATTCTGAAATTTCGAACCCTTCAAACTATAGAGCTTTAAAACATCTAGATACTTGGTTAAAAAAAAATAAAATAGTAGGAATCACTGGAATAGATACAAGAAGCTTAACAAACCTAATAAGAGATAAAGGAGCGCCCAAAGGAACTATTTCTTTTTCTAAAAAAGGTAAATTTAATATTAATAAATTAAAAAATTTATCTAAAAAATGGAGCGGCTTAAAAAATTTAGATTTAGCAGGAAAAGTTACAACTAAAAAAAATTATAGGTGGTCAGGACTAAAAACTTGGAAAAAAGAAATACGATTCTCAAAAAATAAAATTAAATCTTTTACTGTTGTAGCTATTGATTATGGAATAAAAAAAAATATTTTAAGATATTTTTCTGATTTTAAATGTGAAGTTTATATTGTTTCTTGCAAAACAAGTGCGGCAGAAATATTAAAGATAAAACCTGACGGTATATTTTTGTCTAACGGTCCTGGTGACCCCGCTGCTACAGGAAAATATGCAATTGGAATCATTAAATCGTTAATTAAACAAAGAATACCTATTTTTGGTATTTGTCTTGGTCACCAAATATTGGCTTTAGCACTTGGTGCAAAAACAAAAAAAATGAAACTTGGGCATAGGGGCGCCAACCACCCAGTAAAGAATTTAATTAAAAATAATGTAGAAATAACTTCTCAAAATCATGGTTTTGAAATTATTAAAAAAAATTTACCAAAAAATATTGAAATAACTCATAAATCATTATTTGATAATTGTATTGAGGGAATACGATTAAAAAATAAACCAGTTTTTTCTGTTCAATACCACCCAGAGTCTAGTCCTGGACCACAAGACAGTGTTTATTTATTTCAAGAATTTATTAATAATATGAAAAAAAATGCCAAAAAGAAAAAATCTTAAAAAAATTTTAATAATTGGCGCTGGCCCGATAATCATTGGTCAAGCGTGTGAATTTGATTACTCTGGAACCCAAGCTTGCAAGGCTCTGAAAGATGAAGGTTATAAAATTATTTTGCTAAATTCAAATCCAGCAACAATTATGACTGATCCAGATGTTGCGGACAAAACATATATAGAACCAATTACTTTAAATATTTTAGAAAAAATTCTTCATAAAGAACGTCCAGATGCAATTCTTCCTACAATGGGTGGTCAAACTGCTTTAAATCTTGCGATGGAAGCTGAGAGAAAGGGTCTTTTAAAAAAATATAAAGTTGAGCTTATAGGTGCAAAATCTAAATCGATTTCAAATGCAGAAGACAGACAAAAGTTTAGAAAGAATATGCTTGAGATTGGACTGGATTTACCTAAGTCAATGGTTGTTAAAAATATTAAAGAAGCTGATAAGGCTTTAAAAAAAATTGGTTTACCTGCAATCATTAGACCTTCCTTTACGCTTGGTGGACTTGGTGGAGGTATTGCAAAAAATAAAAAAGATTTCTTCAAGATAGCTGAAAATGGTTTATATGAATCTCCTTCGAACCAGATCTTAATTGAAGAATGTTTAGAGGGTTGGAAAGAGTTTGAAATGGAGGTTGTAAGAGACAAAAATGATAACTGCATAATTGTTTGTTCCATAGAAAATATTGATCCCATGGGAATTCATACTGGGGATTCTGTAACTGTAGCACCAGCTTTAACTTTGACTGATAAAGAATACCAAATCATGAGAAACGCTTCTATAGCATGCCTTAGGAAAATTGGCGTCGAAACTGGTGGATCAAATGTCCAGTTTGCAATCAATCCTAAAGACGGAAGAATGGTAATTATTGAGATGAATCCAAGAGTATCTAGATCTTCGGCTCTTGCATCTAAAGCAACAGGGTTTCCTATTGCCAAAGTTGCTGCCAAACTTGCTGTGGGATACACATTAGATGAATTACAAAATGAAATTACAAAAACAACACCAGCTTCTTTTGAGCCTACTATAGATTACGTTGTAACAAAAATTCCAAGATTCACTTTTGAAAAGTTTGCATCTTCCCCAGCAATACTTGGAACTTCTATGAAATCAGTTGGAGAAACGATGGCAATAGGAAGAAATTTCAAAGAGTCCTTACAAAAAGCATTGGTATCTTTAGAAATTGGTTTTTCGGGTTTAGATAGAATTTTTAAACTTAGTAAAAATCAAATAGAAAAAAAACTCAAAGACAATATACCTAATAAAATATTATTGATTGCTGAGGCTTTTAGAAAAAAAATAGAAATCAAAAAAATACAAAAGCTATCAAAAATAGACAGTTGGTTTTTAGAGCAAATTAAAGGAATTGTAGATTCAGAAAGTTCAATTATAAAAACAGGTTTACCAAAAAATTATATTGAGTTTAATAGAATTAAGTCAATTGGTTTTTCAGATAAAAAATTATCAGAGTTAACAAAAATTCCAGAAACAATAGTTAGAAAAAAAAGAAGTGCTCTCAAAGTTTTGCCCATTTTTAAAAAAGTTGATACTTGTGCTGCTGAGTTTAAGTCTTTCACACCATACATGTATTCAACTTATCAAAGAAGTGTTTTAATTAAGTCTGAATGCGAAGCAAAACCATCTACAAAAAGAAAAATAATAATACTTGGTGGGGGGCCAAATCGTATTGGTCAAGGAATTGAATTTGATTATTGCTGTTGTCAAGCCAGTTATGCACTTAAAGACGAAGGTTTCGAAACAATCATGATTAACTGTAATCCAGAAACAGTTTCCACTGATTATGACACAAGTGATAGACTTTATTTTGAACCTCTCAAAGAAGAGTTTGTTAACAATATTATTATTAAAGAAAAAGAAAAAGGTAATTTAGTTGGAATAATTGCTCAATTTGGAGGTCAAACGCCTATTAAATTGGCTAAATTTTTAGATCAAAATAATCTACCTATTCTTGGAACTCAGTATACTTCTATAGATCTAGCGGAAGATAGGGAGAGATTTAAAAATCTTTTAGATAAATTAAAACTAAAACAGGCTAAAAGTGGAATTGCAAAATCTTACAACCAAGCGATAAAAATTGCCAAAACAATTGGCCTACCTTTGATTGTTAGACCATCCTACGTTTTAGGTGGTAGAGCTATGGAAATAGTTCATGAAAAAACCCAGCTAAAAAAATTTGTAGAAGAGGCTTTTAAAGCTGCAGAAAATAATCCAATATTAATTGATAAATTTATTAACAATGCAATGGAAGTTGATGTTGATGCAATTTCAGATGGTCGTGAAGTGTTTGTGGCTGGGGTAATGCAACATATTGAAGAAGCTGGCATCCATTCAGGTGATTCAGCATGTTGTTTGCCTCCAATATCTATTAAAGAAAAACTAATTACTGAAATTAAAAATCAAACAAAAAAGTTAGCAGTAGCTTTAAAAGTAAAAGGTTTTATGAATGTTCAGTTTGCAATTAAAGATGATGAAGTTTATGTAATTGAAGTTAACCCAAGAGCCAGTAGAACTGTTCCTTTTGTTTCAAAAGCTAAAGGAATACCTTTGGCAAAAATTGCTTCGTTAGTTATGATTGGAAAAAAATTGTCAGGATTTAATTTAAAAAATAAAAACAAGAATATGTTTGCTGTAAAAGAAGCTGTATTTCCTTTTAATAAATTTCCAAATGTTGATGTATTGCTAGGTCCCGAAATGAAATCTACAGGAGAAGTAATGGGGTTAGACAACGACTTTGGCATTGCGTTTGCTAAAAGTCAAATTGGTGCTGGAAATTCATTGCCTACAAGTGGTTTGGCTTTTATTTCTTTAAAAAAAGCACACAGAAATGAAGCAGTAAATTTAGCAAAAAAATTAGTTGAATTAAATTTCACATTATGTGGAACGGAAGGCACGTCAGAAATAATAAAAAAAAATGGTATTAAATGTAAAAAAGTAAATAAAGTGAGTGAAGGTTCTCCCCATATAATAGATATTTTAAATTCGAATAAGATTTCGCTAGTAATTAATACATCAGAAGGAAAAAGAATTTCTGCTGTTAAAGATTCCACGTCTTTAAGAAGAGCAACGCTAATTAATAAAGTTCCTTATTGCACAAATATGTCTACGGCTTATGCTTGTCTAGAAGGTATAAAATCACTTAAATCAAAAAAAATTACTGTCACTTCTCTCCAAGACATTAAATAAATAATAATAAAAAAGCCTCTTTTGTGTGTTTTGAAAGTAATAAAAAAGACTATTTTAAGCTCTTAATTCTTAATTTAGAGTTATTTTACTTTCCAATCTGTAGGAAATGTAACATAATTAACTTGCAAGCATCTTCTCTCTTTTTTAATTTCTTTTTTTTCCATACCGTGCCATGTATTTGGTCCACTTGTAAAAAAGTATCCATAATTATTTTTATAGGGAACCGTTTTAACTTTATTTAACTTTTCATCATAAAAATCTGTTCCTAAATTTTCTGATTCGTTAAATGGGTTTGCGAAAAAAAGACCTGAAATTAATTTTTCTTTAATATCACAATGAGGTTTCAGCCAAAATCCTTGACGGTCACAAATAATCTCCACTCTTACATAAGAATTGGAAAGATTTTTTTTTATTAATTCACTAATATAACCATGAGTATCCTTTGATCTAAGTTCTTCTATAAAATTATTTAGGTTAGGAAAATCTTTTGAATTGTCCTTGTTAACAAAACATCTAAATTTTATTGCTTTTCCTCCATCTGATATGCCTTCTCTAAATTTTCCCTCACCCCCATCTACAGCTCTGGTTCCGTCATAATTTATACTATTTTTAGTTAGATCTGTAATTTCAGTTTTACAAATTTCTTTTATAGACCCTTCTGTTAATGGCATCTTTAACTCCCAATGACTAAAAGGCGTATTGTAATGTTTGGATCTATTTTTTAAAGAATTTAAAAATTCCATTAAATTAATTTTCTATTTTGTTTTTTAACTCAAGTGCTATTCTTTGTGCTTCATTGTGTTTATTATATGACCATGTTTCAATTTTTTCCCCTAAGTCTTTAGTAATTCCCATTTTTTTAAATAGATCAAAGAATTTTTTAAATCTATAATTATTTCTTTTTGGTTTCATATGGGCTACAAATATAGGTTTGCCAGAAGTAGCTGCTTCTGAAATCATTGATGTTGAATCGCATGTTACTACCACATAATCTGCAAGCGCATAAGCAGATAAATACGCTTGTTTGTCTACATTGTTTACAACATAACCATATTCTCCCATTTCTTTTATTGCTAGATCTATACTTTTCTTTGGTGTTCTCATAGAAGGTATGACAATTATTTTATAACCATTAGAAATGAACTCAGATTTTATTGTGCTAAATATTTTAATTAATTGATCTTTGTCAAATTTATAATATTTATTTGGGCCTCCTAAAATTAAAGAAACAATTTTGTCACTTTTAATTTTATTAAACAAATAAGGTTTAGCTTTAATTATTTCTGATTCAGTTATGTAATGAATTGCACCTTTTGAATTATATATATTATCTCCTTCTAAACCATCATGCTCTGGAGCAACAATCGCATCAAAATTTTTAAATCTTACCTTGGGATCTTGCACATGTATCGTAAATATTTCTGGTTTTTTTTTTTTAATTAGAATAGATGGAATTACACTTTTTCGACCACAAGAAATTACTAAATCAAAATCCCTATTTTCAGTTATATAAGTTTTGTCTTTTAAAACCATTCTAGAGATAGGTGAAAATTTAGGTGGTATTAAATTCCATGGAAATCTTAATCTTATAATTTTATGATCATATTCAACATTTAAAGCTTTAGCCATACCCTCTGCTTGACTAATCATTCCATGCATACCTTCTGTTAATAATAGAGCTTTAAGCTTTCTCATGTGTACTTATATATATATTTGTATGATTTATTTATCCACAGCATAATAAATAGGTTTTATTTAAAATCATTAACCTTTATAAACCCTTTATGGAAATATGCGTATTGAAGAAGATATCAAACTGGATTATGGCGATGTACTATTTCGACCTAAGCGCAGCACTCTATCGAGCCGTAAAGACGTAGAACTTAAACGTACCTACAAATTTAAATATAGCAATCATCAATGGACGGGAACACCTATTATAGCAGC
>Ga0209091_10004103_pt1 | contig 11452 bp, 5 predicted proteins | sample ArcticOcean_MG_C_6_FD_187438 | JGI IMG/M metagenome (GOLD analysis project Ga0209091, IMG submission 187438) | Marine microbial communities from western Arctic Ocean - ArcticOcean_MG_CB8_128 (SPAdes) (version 2) | ecosystem: Environmental > Aquatic > Marine > Oceanic | place: Arctic Ocean...
AAACTTTCCCGCGGGTCATCAAAGAGCAGCAGCAAAAATATATCTTTCAAACCGGGACGAATAGGCTGGATTATTATCGGCATCCTGACTTTACAGGCGGCGGCGGTTTGAATACGAATCATCAAAAGGAGGAGGTTGGGATGATCACGTACGCGCGACGCGAAGAGAGCGAAGACGAAGCGCGGTTGGAAGAAAAGAGCTCGCACGAGTCGTCTTTATCGTTATCGAGCGGCTCGGAGAAAGCGCGGGAGGACGACGACGGCGTGAACGACCACGACGTCTCGGAATCCGCAGATACGTCTGGATTGGACTACGCGTCGTTGCCGAGAGTTTTGCTGAAAGGCGACAAGTTGCAGTGTAAATGCGGGAGTTGGAAGTGCGAGAGTTTCGATCAACCCAGGGTGAGTTTTGTGATTTCGAGAGAGATTGAGGACGTCGGGGAGTTGCTGAACGTTTTGAATAGCATCGATGCGATAGATGAAGATGAAGGGAAAGATTGCGAGGTGCTGGTGAACGGCGACGGATTAAAGTCTTCTTCTTCTTCGAAAGATAACGGAGAGGATGGAATCAACGCGTTGATTGCGATGATTCGGAAACAAGGCGGGTTTACGAACAACTTAGCCAGTTATAGGAACGAACCGTTAGAGAGGATAGTCATCGTGAAGAGCGAAAGTGGGAATAACAAGAATGACGATGGCGTCATGTTGGAGCGGTTAGTTTCTGGAGCGTTGGCGGCGAAAGTGCGATTTGTGGAGAACGCCGGGAACGTACGCGAAGAAACACCGATGGAGTTGAAAACGACCGTTTTGAAACGATTAAGAGCGGTAGATAGTAGTAGTAGTAGCAGCAGCAGCGGTAGCAGCAGTAGTAGCACGCCGACGAGCAAAGCCGACGTCCACCCGCGCGTCTCGTTCGCGGTGCAGTACTTCAAGAGGCCAAATTTGGTACAGAAAATAGCCACGCAATTAGCCGGGTATGCGATTAAATATAATTTCGCGGTTGAAGTTTTAATCAACGACGATTCGGCCACGGAAATCCAGGAGTGGCACGAAGCTTTGAAGCAAATTCCACACGCGATTGTTTGCGCTGGAAACGTCCACGAGATTCGCGGGTACAATCGATTGGCGCTCATGTCTCGAGCGCAAATCGTCGCCGTGATTCAAGACGACGATTTACCTCCGACGGAGCCGAACTGGTTAATCCAAGCCGAGGATAACTTTTACGAGCACAAAAAGTTGGCGTTGATTGCCGGTTTAGTCGGCCAGATTCAAGGCGGGCCAGATACTGGACGGTGGGGAAAGCAAAGAAGGCGACACGTGAAACAAATCCCGTATTACGATTCCAAAGGCAGACCGTTTATGTTTGTCTCGTGGGCAAACATCGGTCCGTTTGTTTTAAAACGAGACGCCTTCTTATCCTCCGGGATGTTTCACGACAGTTACTCCTGCCGAGGCGACCCTGGCATCGGTTTCGATTACGAATACGGTATTCGCTTGTGGAGAAACAACAGAGAAGTCGCTCTGCAAATCATGCAGTTTCGATACCACGTCGGCGCGAGTAGGTCGAGCGGAACGAGAAGCTCAACGAACATGAAAACGAGAAGAGATAACATCGAGTCTCGAAACACAAAGTTGATTCACCACGTGCACAAAGGCTTTTACGTGAACCACGCTCCGGAAGGCGCGAATAAGAGTCCCAAGGCGAAAGCGATGTCGGTGAAGCAAACGTGTAAAGCGGCGACGTTGCCGACGCTGGCGAATAAACGATTAGCGAAGAATAGAAAAGATAGTAAGAGCGGATTCTTTAGTGGCTAAATATAACGGGTTGTTGTGTATTTTACAAATGTACGCGTATTCCATTGAAGCGTAGCACTACTTTTCCAGTTTAACCAGCTTTGGACCCTTCCTTTCCGCGTCCAAATAGTCCCCGCGAACGAGAAGAAACTTTAAAAACGTCGTTTGCGAATCGCCGCGAAATCCGTTCCCGACGAGAACGCCCGGTCCGAGCGGCCGCACGTAATCGGTCAAAATGTCGAACGGGAAGAAATTTGCCACCACCGGCGGCCACTTCATCGGTAGAGACGTTTTTCGCTCCCTCGTATCCATCTTACCGGTCAAATCAGACACCTCTCCAGGCGCTCGAAACTTTAAATACTCCGCAGAGTAATGCAACGCCAACGGGTCGACGTACTCCATAGTGTTTTCAATTTTCATTCGATCGGAGGAAATGTTCGCGTCGGAGGTTGAAAAATATAGCGGCAACTTGTCTCGTAAGACGTGCTTGCCTAATCCCCTCAACGGAACGCGTCCTCGAAAAGTGACCGGTTGATACGGGTCGTCCTTCGCGAACCGCGCGTCGCGAGGCGCTTTATAAAAAACTTTTTGAAATCGATTCAACCATTTGCTCGGAATGTTCGCCGCTCTGCCTTCGTATAAGACGGCGTTGTATTTTTTATCGTTTTCATCATCCTCTAAACTATATTCGTCCTCATCCACGCTCTCCTCCTCCTTCTCGTCTCTTTCGTCCTCCTCGTCTTCATCCACAAACCCGTACTCCTCCAACGCCTCCTCGATGTCGCCTCTCGCCGTCATCCTCCTCCCCGCCACCGCGTCTCGTTCAATCGCGCTCAACTTGTACCCTTCCCCGCTAATCAACCACGCGTTTTCAATCCCTCTCGACGTCATCGACCACAATAACCTTCCTCGATTGTATTCCGACATCTCTCGTATCTGCGTGTACACGTACATCCCGATGTTCGTACTCTTCGGTAAAAACAACGCGAATTCGAGGTGATACTTTTCCAAAATCATCAACGTTCGTTGAAACCGCATCTCCTCTTCGTCCGAGGCGATGTCGTAGTCTTTGAACACCTCAAAGCCTGCGTTTTCGAACTCGTGCTCTAACACGTCCGACAGTTCTCCCTCGTCGACCAAGTTAAAGGTTGTTGCCCCCCAATCGTCGTCTTTATCCTCGTCGTTCGTCAAAGACGCTCCAACGAACACACCGACACGATGATTCCTCCCCTTCTTCTCTGCGCCTCGGGAAAGAACACGGGGCAGAAGACGAGAAGACAAAGAAGAAGCAGTATTCAAGCGCTTAAAAGGCGAACAAAAACAAGGACGACACCACCGAAAATAAGGGATCGTCGTCGCCGTGGTCGTCATGGTTCTCGTTCGCACGTTCAGAATGACGACCGACGAGAGAGAGAGACGGAGAGAAAAATCGCAAGAGAAAATGTTTAGGGTCTCATATACAAATAGGGTTTAGAGAGCCAATTTTGGAGGCAATTTTTGGATAAAATTCATTCCTCACTACTCTCTTGTTGCACAAAGAGAGAGAGAGAGACAACGCACGCATCGTCAAAATGAGCGTCAGCGCGAGCAGCGTTTCGAGCTTTCTGTCCTCTTCTTCTTCTTCTGCGTTGCGAGGAGGAAATGGTGGAAGTTGTGGTGGTAGAAAGATGATGAACGATTTTTCCCATCGAAGGAAGACGTCATTCGGACGACGAGGATTAGGAAAAGTTTCTTTTAAAACGGAAGCGATGTTCGACAAGTTCAACTTGAAAAACCCGTTCCAAACGGACCCGGCGCAGAAGACGAAAGAGCGATACCAACCGATCGTTCAAAAAGTGAACGAATTGGAACAATCGATTTCGGGGATGACGGATGAGGAATTAAGAGGGCAAACGGAGAAGTTTCGCCAGAGACTAGCGAACGGAAACGAGAGTTTGGACCAGCTCTTGCCGGAAGCGTTCGCGACGGTCAGGGAAGCGTCGAAGAGAGTATTAGGGTTGAGACCGTTCGACGTGCAAGTGATTGGCGGGGTGATTTTGCACGAAGGGCAAATCGCGGAGATGCGAACGGGGGAAGGGAAGACGCTCGTGTCGGCGTTGCCGGCGTACTTGAACGCGTTGAGCGGGAAAGGCGTTCACGTGGTCACCGTGAACGACTATTTGGCGAAGAGAGATATGGAGTGGATTGGCCAGATTCACAAGTTTTTAGGTCTTTCCGTCGGGTTGATTCAAGCGAACATGAGCGAGCAAGAGAGGAGGAGTGGATATTCGAAGGACGTGACGTACGTGACGAACTCGGAGCTCGGGTTTGATTACTTGAGAGATAACTTGGCGCAAGTTCCAGAAGATTTGGTGTTGAGAGAATTTAACTTTTGCATCATCGACGAAGTGGATTCCATTTTGATCGACGAGGCGAGAACGCCGCTGATTATTTCCGGGGTGGCGGATAAGCCGTCGGAGAGGTACGTCCAAGCGGCGAAAATCGCGGACGCGTTTCAAAAGAGCGTGCATTACACCGTGGACGAGAAGCAAAAAAGCGTACAATTGACCGAGGAAGGTTACGAAGCCGCGGAAGATTTGTTGGACGTGGATGATTTGTACGACCCGAGAACGCAGTGGGCGTTGTACATCATCAACGCGATTAAAGCGAAAGAGTTACAATTGAAGGACGTGAACTACCTCGTACGAGGGCAAGAAATTATTATCGTCGATGAATTCACCGGGAGAACCATGCAAGGCAGACGATGGTCGGACGGTTTGCATCAAGCCGTGGAAGCCAAGGAAGGCGTTACGATTCAAAATGAAACCGTCACGATTGCCTCGGTGACGTACCAGGCGTTTTTCCGAACCTTTCCGAAACTCGGCGGCATGACCGGTACCGCGGAAACAGAATTGACAGAATTCGATAAAATTTACGATTTGTCCGTTCAAGTCGTGCCAACGAACAGATCGGTCTCGAGAGAAGACGCGACGGATGTCGTATTTCGATCGGAAAGTGGGAAATGGAACGCCGTGAGAAGAGAGATCGCGAGAATGCACAAGAAAGGACGACCGGTGCTTGTCGGCACGACGTCCGTGGAACGTTCCGAAGCGATTGCTCGTTTGTTGGATGAAGACGGCATCGCGTACGAACTGCTAAACGCGAAACCAGAAAATGTCGAACGTGAATCTGAAATTGTCGCTCAATCTGGTCGGGAAGGCGCGGTGACCATCGCGACGAACATGGCGGGTCGCGGTACGGATATTTTGCTCGGCGGTAACGCCGAGTTCATGGCGAGATTACGCGTCCGCGAAGCTTTGTTGCCGAAAATCGTAAAACCGGAAGACGGCGACCTCGCGTTTGAAAAGAAGGGCAATTTAGGTAAAGCCAAGGAGAACAAATGGAAAGTGAAAGACGGGTTATATCCGTGCGATATTTCCAGCGAAGCTTCGGCGGCTCTGGCGAACGCGGTTGAGAAAGCCATCGCGAATTGGGGCGAACGCTCCTTGGAAATCTTGGAAGCCGAAGACCGATTATCCTTCGCGTGCGAAAAAGGTCCGACGGACGACGAGGCTTTCTTGGCCATTCGCGACTCGTTTACGAAAATCGAAGCTGAATTTGAAACGTTTACGAAAAAGGAGAAAGAGGAAGTGTTGCAGCTCGGCGGTTTACACGTCGTAGGTACCGAACGTCACGAATCCCGACGCGTCGATAACCAGTTGCGCGGTCGTTCCGGTCGTCAAGGCGATCCAGGCTCCACGAGGTACTTTTTATCGCTCGAGGATAATTTGTTCCGCATCTTTGGCGGCGATAAGATTCAAAACATGATGTCCATGTTCCGCGTGGAAGACATGCCGATCGAGTCTGGCATGCTCACCGCCTCCCTCGATTCTGCGCAAACCAAAGTCGAGACGTACTTTTACGACATCCGTAAACAACTCTTCGATTACGATCAAGTGTTGAACTCGCAAAGAGAAAAAGTATATTTTGAGAGAAGAAAAGCATTGAAATCGAGCGACGACAAGTTGAAAGAAGTCATGCTCGAATACAGCGAAAAAACTATCGACGATATCGTCAAAGCGAACATCGACACGTCCGTTCCAGTCGCCGAGTGGCCGTTGGACGGTTTGGCCAGCAAATGCGCGCAATATTGCAAACTCATGAACGATTTGACCGAGGACGTTTTGCGTGCAGAGGCGAGCAAAGGCGGCGTCGAAGGCTTGCGGAACTATTTGGTCAAGAGAGGCAAGGACGCCTACTTGCAAAAGAGAGGCGAAATTGAAGCGTTACAACCCGGGTTGATGACAGAGGCGGAAAGATACTTCGTTTTGAGCCAAACCGATAACTTGTGGAAAGAACACTTGCAAGCCATCAAGTTTGTGCAACAAGCGGTCGGCTTAAGAGGCTACGCACAGAAAGATCCGCTCATCGAATATAAGTTGGAAGGTTACAACTTGTTCGTCGAGATGATGGCGCAAATCCGAAGAAACGTGATTTACTCCGTGTACCAATTTGAACCGAAGAGAAAAGTTGAAGAAGGTCCGGAACAACAACAACAGAAACAAGGTGGCGACGACGGATCTGTCGGCTCGAGGAAGAAGAAAGATAAGGAGGAACAAGTTCCGCTCATCACCGGCTAAAGATCAAATCAAACATTTTGTCATTAAAATATTGAATCATTGCTACTACTACTACTACTACAACAACTACTTCTACCACAACTAATCGCTCTTTCTAATGGCAGCGACGTCCCCCAAAGTGCTCGCAGCGACGAGATCCTTTAACACTCTGCTCGACAAAGTCGCGATGTCTCTCGCTTTTTCCAACTCTGGGTCAATTTTAGCGTCCGATAGAGAGGAAGCGTTCACCGATTCAGTGTTCTTATCCTCTTCGTCGTCGTCGCTATCGTTTTGCTTCCTTTCGTTTTGACCTCTGCGTTCGGCAATTCTTCGTTTCGCGTCTTCACCGAGGCATTTTTCAACCTCTTTCGTGGACGCTAAAATCTCCGCCAACGTTTGGTGAAACGCGCCCTTTCTCTGCCACAACGCGTTGTTCGCGCCTTTAGTATTCGCCGAAGCGAAGCACGCCGAAACTAGCAAAATCGTATTCAGCATTTCAATTGAGTTTGCGTGCGTTGATGAGATGTGCTTCATTCGTTTCACCGCTTCTTCTTCGTCGGCGTCGACGGCGAGCGACCAAACGACGCCGTGCGAACTGTTTACAAAGGTATCCAACTTGGACGCCGAGACGCACATCGGCGCTTTCGAAAAGTATTCTCTAGTAGCTTTCGAAGACGCGATGCCTAAACTGATGCATCGTCGCGCTGCGGCTGATCCAGGTGCGAAGTACGAGGACGCGTTGTCTTCTTCTTCCTCTGTTTTGAGGACGCCTTTTGCAGAAAAATACGCCGCCAGGGAAGCGATGCACCCGGAATTTAAAATCATGCCGTCGGCGGCGTTCACGTCGCTCGTTGTGAACACGTACGATAACAACAGCGCACACGCGTTCAACGCGGTGTCTTCTTCGTCGACATTTGCCATGCTGTCATTGCCCTTTTTATCCTTATCCGTACCGGCAAAACTCCAGAATCGAGCGGCAATGACCAAAAGCGAATCCGCGACGAGCGGCGCGAACGCTCTTCTCGCGTTCGATAAATTACTCGAAGAAGACGCGCTATTCTCGAGTTGTCCGAAAGCTGAAAAGTTCACCCCGAGCGCGTTTTTCTCCGCAAATCGAACCGTCAAGTGCGCTAAAAGTGCCATCGAGTCTAACTCATCCTCTTTCGCGCCGTCGTCGCCGTTCATTTTCTTCTCCAAAGCGGATCGTTTCGCGTATTCGCCGAATCGCAACGATTTCAAAATTCGTTTCAAACACTCGTTCGCGACGATATCGTTCGGACTCACGAGAAATCTCGAGCGCAGACAGTTCATCGCAGCTGAACGCATCTCACGATAGAACAGAATATCATCTCCTCCGCTATTCTTTTTATCACTACTTTGTATTTTCTCGGAGATGTTCTCGAACAGTTTTGTGAGCGTTTCAGTTGTTTTTCTAGAGACGTACGGCGCGGAGCCGTCGGAAACTCTCGAGTAGTCGTCCGCGCCAATCAACGCCGGCGTTAACTTCCGTAAAAGAAACTGCACTTTTTCAATCCTCGTGAACGTCCTGAGATGCCTTCGTTGCGTCTCCACCTCTCCGTTGCTCGTGGTATTCAACCCGTTCATTTCCAGAGGGAGCCAATTCGCCACGTCGTCGTCGTCGTCCGTCGAGTCGTCATCCTTTGCCGCGACGCCCCCATTAGACTCGCTCGAGTTCTTTTCTATAGCCGTCGTCGCCTTCTCGACGCCACTCTCCTCTGCAAACGCCACGACATCCTCCAACCCGGGTTCATCCATCTCCGCTTCTTCCTCCTCGCTGAAATCCACCTCCCCTAAAATCGCCTCCGCTTCCCTCGCCGCCGTCTCGTCGTCTCCCATCATTCGAAAAGGAAACTCCGCGTACACTTGAATCGCTAACTTTCTGTACGCGTCTTTAATTCCAACATCTTTGCTGCTGTTAGTATTGCTGTTCGCATCCTCCGCCGCTTTCGTCGCCCCGAGCGCGATATTCTCGAGCACTTTCGAGTCAAATACCAAACCTCTTCTTCCATCTTTATCGATGCTTTCGCTCAACCGTTCCAGTTCTTTCCTCGTCAGTTGCGGGTAATCGAATCGCATTTTTTCCGCGCACTTCTTTGCCGTTCGTATCTTTGATGAATCGTCGTCGTCATCATCCTCCTCGTCGTTTCTTTCATTGGACATCTCCATCGCCTTTATGAGATTCGACACGAACTCCTTTCGACTCATCACGTTTCTATCTTCTTCTTTAACTTCTTCTCCTCCTTTTCCTCCTTCAGAGAAGGACGACTTCATCCTCGTGTCCTTGTGAAAGGTTTTGGTGGTACACGCAGAGAGAGAGAGAAAGAGAGAGACGTATTGTTGAATAATACACCCGCGCGGAAGTACTGACGAATGCCTCACTTTTATCCCCGAGAAAACACGCGTAACACAACGCAAAGAACAATGGCGAACAACGCGACTTTGACGCTGTACCAGTCGATCGAAACCGAAGTCAGAGACATTTCGCTGCTCGCGAGAGGAACTTCTTCCGCGCTTGGCGGCTTTTTCGGAGGCGCGACGAGTGTGAACGCGCAACCGGAAATACGCGAGTGCGGGGAAACCGTGTTTTCGAGCATCCGCGCGGTGGCGAGACACGCGAGCGAACGGGAGTGGTTCGAGGAGAATGAGGTACGACTACGAGCACAACGCGAGTCACGATGACGATGGGCTTTTCTCTTTCGTTTCAGTCTCTCTCGATCTCTTCTTTTTAGTAGTGCGTGCGCCGCGAAACGCGCTCCGATGTGATTGGATTAATGGATTCGAGAGAGAGAAGAAGCGCTTTGTGCTGCTGCGTGAGCGAACGAAATACGCTCTCGGGAGGACGCTCTCGAAAAACAAAACTGACCTTATAAATATACATCTTCTTAATCTTTTGCAACACAAAACCATCACAGGACGCGTTACGTTTGTTCCTCTTGGCGATTACGAACGAGGAGTCCTCGGAGATGTGCGCGCGCGGTTTAACCGGCGTTTCGAAACTGGCCCGAGCGGAGTGCGTGCGTAAGAATCGATTGGCGGAGTGCTTGCAAAAAGCGTCGCAAGTGCCGGAGACGTTTTTGGTGGAACATACCAATACCGCCGCGTTTATGTGGGTGGAGCAGTTGGAGTGCTTGGCGGTGGTGATGGAGAGCGGGAAGAACGTGTTGAGAGTGAGCGAGGCGAGCGTTTCGATCGCGCTGGGCGCGTGCGCGAGGGGGATGTATTTGGCGAAGAAGAGCGCGACGGCGAAAGAGAGCGGAATGGTGGTCAGTCAGGCGATTGCGAGCGCGAGGAGAATATTAGAGGTTGTTTTCGTCGAGGCGAAAGAGAAGGAGAATAAAGAAGCCGTGCGGGTCGCCGAGAAAGCGTTTGAGGATTTAGTGACCATGAGTCGAAGCGAAGAGGATGGTTGTTTATCGGGTGCCATCGATTGCGAGTATAAACGCGTGCAAGAGTCCACGGTGGCGACTATTGCGAGCTTAGAGTTGTGCAACGCGTTGGCAGAGTCTCATTTCGATCTCTTCCAAAAGAACCAAACGTTGATGAAAACGTTGAAAGAACGCTTCTGCCCAATCGTCGAGGCGACGTTGGAAAAGAAATTTTTCTGCGCGGCGGAGACGACAGATTTCGCTCAAAGACGCGTCGTTTTGCGAACTTTAGAGATTATTGTGAAAATAGGTCGAGGCGACGGATTCGAGGAGTTCATAAAGACATCTTTAGCTCGATTAATGTCTTCTTTAGAAAGCGAAATGCCGGCTTGGTTGCGAGCGTCCTCGTTGGAAGTCTTGAGATTTTTCTGCTCCGATGACGATATCTGCTCGTTCTTACACGACGCGTATTGCGACCCGACAAAAATGGACGACGCAAACGCCGAGACTCCGTTAGCGAGCATTTGCTTGATTCAAGCGAGAACAGTGCAATCTGGTTTATCCGCGAGTAATTCGGAGCCGACGACGAGTTCTTTGTCGAAACCCCATGGCGCGGTGTACGACGCCGTTCAGAAAGAATTCGAGAAGAAGATGCAAAAGTTATCCATCTCGACCAAAAAGAAGACGAAAAAGGACGCAGAAGATAATCTTGATGACGGAGGAGAAGATCACGACGAAATCACAGACCTCGAAAACACGGAAGCTTACATTACCAGAGCAGTAACGATCGCCATCGAAGGTTTGTTAAACGCCGCGCAAACGATCGAACGCGTCATGTACTCGAACGAATCGCCGAAACAGTTTCAAACCGCCAAGAAAATGCTAGACGCGGTTTGGGAAACCTTAGCCTCTACGTTTTCTTTAACTCTCGACTTAGCCGAAAACGACGACACGTGCTTATACATATTCGAAGCGTATCAAAACGCCGGCCGAGCGTCGGTGAAATGCAAACACAAACTCGCGAGAGAGGCGTTTTTAGGCACGTTGTGTCACTTTGCTTTGCAAATGCCCAAAAAGCAATTCGATGATAACGGAAATATCGTTCCAAAGCTGTCCGTAAAGAATGCGTTGAGTTTGAGAGCTATATTCAACATCGTAGACGCGTCTAACGGGCACTTGGAAGACTCTTGGTTTATGGTATTAGAAACCATCGCGTCTCTCGAACGCACGTTAGGGGTTGCCGAGAAGACTATGAAATCGAGAGTGCGAGAGTACGTCCCAGATGGATTGAAACCATCTAACTGGACAAACACTGAATACGAATACAAAGAAGAATTCTACGTCTTTTCGGAAGCCGCGCAAGATATGTTCAACGCTATGAATGCGTACGACGACGACGATTTGATGCACGTGGTGGATGCCTTGATCAAGGCAAACATTCGGGAATTGCGAGAGGCTCGGGCCTTGGCGGAGAAACAAGCTTTATCTTCTGCGAAGAAGAAAGCTTTAGCAGAACAGAATAACACGAGAAGTAACGGAGTAAAGAAACCAATGACATCCATTCGCTTGCGCAGCTTGGAGCGCTTACGCGCGGTGATGGAAGTCAACGCGTCGAGAAGGTTTGCCTTGTTTTGGGACGCGTGCGCGAAACATTTTCTTAAAACCATATTGGAGG